>BNJV01000461.1_pt1 | contig 275057 bp, 479 predicted proteins | sample 8540591 | NCBI WGS metagenome assembly BNJV01 (sample SAMD00202457, study PRJDB9452) | human saliva metagenome | host: Homo sapiens | reverse complement strand
TCATGTAATACCTGACATCCCCGGAATGCGTATGCGGAGTGCACCTCGAAGTGGAGGGAAACAATCGGTGTCGTAGGTAATGGTGGAAAGTTGTGACGTAGCCGCTCTACCGTCTTGGTTGCTGAGGACAATGTCGAGTTAACGATTACGCGTGGCTTGCCCAAGATGAATTTTTCGGCCTCTAACGTTCTTGGGGAACGCGGGATTGCCAGCCGAGGCTGCATAGCGGCGTGGCCTTAAGGCTGCTACCCTGCTCAGCGGTGCGCTGCTATCGCCTGCGACTCGCCCTCGGCGTCCAGGTTCGTGCGTTATTTGCAATCATCCACCTTACTCAATCGACAGTCGATTGTCCAATCCGTACTCAGGGCTTCTTGTTGATTGCTCTGGCATGGGCACTGGTCTCCGAAGGGTATTAACTTCTTTGCGGGCACTTTTGTGACCAAAATGCGGCCTGGGCATTGGTCTTACTGATCAGCAGGTATGTTGGTTGGCCTCTAGTTTCGGTACTTTTTGCGCTTTAACCCGGACGTCTCACCTCGTTAGAGCGAAGCTCGCAAGCGCGCGATCTTGCAGTTAAATGCGTAGTGGCTGACCTTGGCTTGGTCTGCGGTCTGTGTCATCCGCTTGGCTGTTCAGGGTACTGTGGGCTGAGCTGAACACGTCGCGTGTGCTTTGCGGCAATGAAAATCGTGTTGGGAATTCCGCTTTCGTTCCTGTTGCTTCTGCTCGCTCACGTGGTGGCTCTTGAAGGATGATTTGACAGTGCATCGTGCGCATTCCGATTCTGCGCAGAATGCTGAAAGAAGGACTAGCTCGTATCTCTAGGGCCCTCGGATTCTACTTCCCGCGTTAACATGTGTAAGCGTTTCTGGTGCGGCTGCAGAACCTGACCTCCGCGATCTGAAATCAGCAGAACAAGTTCATCACCAGCCTGCATGAATCATCCGGCCTGAGGTGCAAAAGGCGCGCCGTCCGCACGCAAGAAGCGCGCTCAAGACAACACGCGGCGGAAATGCTGACATCGCCAATGCCTGCCACGATTGCGTGAGCCGTCCGCGCAGACAAAGCGCGCACATCGCAGCCCGTGTGCAGAGTGGAAGGCAAAGAGCCCACCGGGGTTCCAGCGAAGATTGCTTCCTCGACACGCAGCTCGTACGCGCTGAGTCGGAAAACGGGAAACGTCCACCCAGGAGTGCAATCAACATAGCACTCGTTCTTTGGATTGTTTATGCGCAACAACGTGGGACAGCGAATTCAGTCTCCTCGCAAGACGCGAGATCGCGAAATCTTGCCCGATGCATCTCCGGTTGCCGCCAAGACGACATCGCATCACGCACGCCGCTACGTAAGTGCTTCGAGCATGCCACCGGCAGGGGTCCATTCGGCGTCAGCCACCGGTGAAAGCGACACGCAGCTGAGTACGGGATTTTTATCGATTAAGCCGTCACGTCGCGACCGTGATCGAAAGCAGTTCAGTGGTGACCGAGCGTCCCACGTTTAACCCAGCACCGGCGATAACTTAATCTTCATCTTTAGTCCTCCTAGGGCGTGGTGCGCGTGTCAAGATATCTCACGCAAGGAAGTGGATTCACTCTGAGATATTGCGTGAAATACAACTGGTCATGCAATCTTGACGACCAGCTCCTGGACAGGCGAAAGAATCCGTTCCGCTGAAACGTAGGCAAAAGGCAAACGCCCACCCGCAAGTTCTCGCTGTCGAAAGAAAGTCCGGCACGATCAGCAATTGGAGCTGCTGCACCAGAGAAACCGGTCCGAGTGCGTCCATGTCACAGCGCGCATCGAGGCGGCGTATGAGGCGACGAAGCACCGATTCAGAATCGTTCGTCTGACCGCGCAACCTGCATGAGAATCCCCAGGCGTTCGTGTATACGAAGGCCCGTTCTGGGTCGTGGATTCCCGAGCAACGACGCGCTCGACATGGAAAGTTTCGCGCGCAAACACGGGCGGCAATGATATTCGAATTGATCGCCATTTTGATGCCTGCAGCAAAGGCGTAGTGCGTACTCGGAATTTCCGCTTGTTTTGGGCAGACGCGATCCATGCACGCCCAGTGACTCGGCGGGCCCGAAGTCTTGAGTAGGCGTTGGAAAGCGTCAGAATCAGAGTCGATGATCGCGACGGAGTGTCGCGCATCCAAAATAGTGGTAGCGACTCGCGCCACAACTCGGCCCAAACCGCGAAAATTCACAAAGTGCACACTCTAACGCTACTCGCACAAAAGCGGTCATGCGTGCATCTGTTGGAGTTAAAAGCCTGCTCTGGTACGCGCGTCCAAAAGTGACGCGCTGTCGTCACCAGAGAGCGGCTAAGAGTGTCATCATTCGCTGAGTCCGCACGCGTTTTAATCGGACGTCCCTATTCGGTTCCAAGGCGGCGGCGCGCCAACTTCTCCCAAAGACACGCTCTTCCGATCTCGGCGTTCCGATGATGCGCTTTCGCCCTGTTGCCTACGCGCCGGACGAAAAGTACTGACTGACTGCATTAACTGCAGGTTCCCTTCTGCTCCTCGTCAAGTCGGTGTGGTCACGGTGTGGTTTGTAGCCTGCGTTTTGGCTGTCGTCGTTTTGTCTTTATCGTCCAGACCGTTCACGCCTACCCTTCGGGTAGCTGGCGCACTACGAGGTCGTCACAACGAGTCTTAGCCCCAGCTGAGACTTCTTTAGTGGCGGCGACTTTCGTCGATTACGCAATGACAGTGCCGTGTCGATCTCTCCGGCGCACTACCTGACCACGACGATCTCTCCCGGGTCGCGCGGTCTCAAGTAGAACGTCTGCGGCATTGGACTGATTACTACCTTTTCCTCACTCTGGTCCCAACCTTCGAGGAACACGAGACAAGCGAAACCCATTCCGCGATCCCCACCCACGCCCGCCAGTACGCGATGATCGCAATCGCCGTGACCATCCGGTGTCATGGCTCGGTGCGACTATTCATGGGGAATCTTTCGCGGCGGATAGTGCCGCCCATGACATCCACGCAGCAAGTCTCGCACCCTCGGACGGGCTAAACCGGTTTGGGGTGCCTTTCTTGCTGATGCGTGCCTCCTATCTTCTGGCTGCGCGGCGTAACGGGGTTGAAGCCATCAAAACGGCGTCCCGGGCTTTTAAGTCGTCCTAAGTCGCGGCAGCGCAGGAGTACCCTGCTGATGCTCGGCGGTATTGCCGCTTCGATGATGACTCCCATCCCTCGTACTAGCGCGTTGTACGGGGCCGCGAGATGGTTGACGATGCCTCTGATGGTTTGTCTCCACGGTAGCTCAACCTGATGTGCAATTTTGCGCCGGTGATTAGCCAATTGGCCTCGACGATTTTGGCGACGGGTTCGTTACTTTATATTTCGTGACCGCGGTGACGGGCTTTATTTTGATCCCTTGCGGCAAACACTGCTTTTCACCAGTCTCGACCCCTCTGCCTCGGTTCTTTCGCGTGACTCCTTCCCGCCTCGTCAGCCTCTACAAGCGTGGTGACCGTCTGTCGTACTCCAATGGCATTATGGTGCTGGGCTGTCGCCTGCCTCGGTGATTCTTTTCAATGCAAGCGGTGGACCCGGTTAATCCAGCTCTCCGCCGTCGGTGTCTTGTGAACATTTACGCTTTCCCACAACTGAGGATGATTCGTCGCTGGAATAAACGCCCAGCCGTCTTCAAAATGGCAGTGAGCGCAGCAGCAAAAGCTTCTGCTCGCGTCCGTGAACATCATCGGCTTTATGATGACCGGGATTCGTTCTTTCTGTTGTTCTGGTCACGAAGTTTACCCACGGCGCATGGATCACTGTTTTGCTCAGTGCCTCGGTCTTTACCATCCAGCGTTTAATTCCGGCGTCACTATGACACCATTCGTGTGGCCACAGCCGCGGGTGGAGGATCAAGTGGCGCGGCGTGCACTACCTTCACGCGTTCGCGCTTTGGTCTGGTCTCGAGTATGTCAAGGCCTCTCAATGCGTGCCATTGCGACGGCGCGCGCGCTCCCACTCAATTTGGAAATTGTTTCAGTGATCTACGACCTTGAGGAAGAGCATATCTCGTCGCGAATGGAAGGAATCAGGCTTCTGTTCCTTTGACGCTGGTCGCCCTCTGCACATTTGGGGACATCACACAAATCGTCATTCGTGCATGTACGCTCAAAGGCGCTTCGCGTTCACCAAGGAAGAAATGCTGGTTGTCTATATTCCGGTTCTTGGTTCTAGCGACACTGCGTGGAGAACACTCTCCACATGCTTTCAGATGGCGTTGCGCTTATCTCGTCTCATCTCACAGAATTTCCCCGGCGTCGTGCTCACCATTGTCCCTGAAGCTGGGCTTGGCGAGAGATGTCCGGGTCGATGGAACCCAGAGCGTCAGTCGATCCATTTCAAAGCGCCAGTGAGGAGAGGTCTACATATATGAGCGACTCATGAACCTAGACATCGAGACTCACGATTGTGGTGCGCCCGTGCGTGGTGGCAGCCCGTCGTTCTACGCGATGATCGCGCGCGTTGTTTTTGTCTCATCTCGCTCTTCCAGGTGAGAGGTGCAAGCAGCGTGTCATCGATCGCACAAACGCATGCTGTGGGCCGAGGCCAGATGGTTACAGGCCAGCCTGACTCGAATTTCACAGCGTGCTGGCAGCCGCTGGCTGGTGGCGTAGGGTGAGGAGGAGAACCTCTCCTTCGTCGCTGAAGGTGGACGTCACCGGAAAGCGATGTGCTAGGCTACAGTTGCGGCGTGGTGGTCGGAGAGCGTGTAGCCGAGCAGGCCGGACGCTGAATGGGGAGTTGACGCTCCGCCGGCACCCGGTGATGAGAAACCGTGAAGCACTCTGGGGACGACGTACACGTATTGAGTGCGTCGTGAGCCGCTCGCCGACTTGGTACATAGCGCCGCCATCGTGCACGGCTGGAGATCCAGGTACTGGAGATCGATGCCTTTAGCTGCTGGAAGCAGACTACAGCTCGATGGCGGGAGGAATAAGGTTTTCTCACCTTCCTGAGGCAGTCTGCGCGTCCGTTTGATTGTTGCTCCCGGTCAGCCGGCACTGACGGTACGGGATGAGGGCTGCTGATGCTCAAGGAGAAGCGCGTGAAGGACCGGTGACGTGGACGAAGTTTCCCGCAAATGGAGCGGACTCGTATCGCGTCTGGCCTCAAGGTTTTGTGCAAACGCACCGCGTCGATACCGAAGTTTTGGCCTCGAGCGTTGAGGATATCGTCGCCCCGCCTCGGTGCCTCCGGATGATGAGCTTTTCACTCGGGGCAGGACTCTTTCGCCGCCGCTAAGTCGACTTTGAGCGCTGGTCGCAACGCGACACGAGGTTGACTGAGGCCGCCGTTGCAGATGCCGTGGCAAACGTTGGTAGTGATGTGCATGACCGCTTTGTTGGCGACTGTGATGCTTCCTGCGATGCGCGGGCTTTCAATAGCGAGCTGGGGGTGCGAAGGAAGTTATCACTCGCCGATCGCACGATCCGGGCTGCGCAAAGAAGTCTGTCGTGCGATGGCAGTACCGGGGCAGAGCACATTCTGCTTGTGTCCTGTGGTCCGCGCTGCAGCTTCACGTGACCTGCATGATCTTCCTCGAGGTGGGCTGCGGATCACCGACCATGCCGTGCTTGGGATCTATTCGGGTACACGCACCGCCTTTGAAAGTGATGGACGGTACTAGAGAGGGATCTGATTTCTTCGCTGGACCTTTGACGGTAAGTGAGAATATGCCTATCGGTTCCAATGCGGTTGCGCAGGCCTGTGGTCGCCGCACAACTGCATCCATCTTCGTCTTGGACGAGCTTTGAGAGGTTTTCACGATCCTCGAGGTTCACGGGTGCCTTTGACGTCTAGCTTCCGAGACCTGCGAGTAGAAGCTGCGAGCTCGCTTTCCCACGAATCACGTACGTTTGCTGCGAATAGAACCATGGCCCCGCCTGAGTAGAGACGCAGTGCCACGGGAGCCACCGCTGTGCACGAAGGGCCTCCCGAGCATGGGATTCAGGCCTGTGAGGGAGGAACGACCTTATCCTCGTGGTGCCTTGCAGCAGGAGGAGTGGTGCGTGGATCCTGAATCAGGCACGTTTGTTGATTGAACGCTCACGGCCTACGGACCACCGAGAGAGATCATCCGATCCGATAAGGAATCGTCGTAGTGAGACTCGAACTTATGGTGGTTGCGGCCGAGGAGCTCGGGTCAGCAGCTACCGAGAGGTACCAGCGTGTGTGCCACATCGCTGTCGGCAAGGGCTGACAAAAGCGTATGTAACCACCGAGACCGCCCTCTGATCGCACGGCCGCTCGGGACTGCAGCTTTTCAGTCGCGGGAAACCGCACTGTGCACCGCCTTCAGCGCAATCTTGAACGTCGCCTCACGCAGATGCCCATTAAGGCGCTGGCGGTACGTGCGAATCGTGCAGCAGTTGACCCGGTAAATGACTGTCCCGGAAGGCGAATCCACGAGAGAGGTCCAGCCGACGGACGGCAAAGTGATTAGCCCTGGACGAGCAGAGGATAGTCGGTCCTCCGTGAACGTTAACGAGGAGCGGAGAAGAATCCCTCGCGAGAACACAGTGCCTTCAGCGTGTAGTGAAAACCGTGAACGCCCTACGTCGCTGCTGGTCCAGGAAACCGCCTGCGCAGCTGAGAAACTCGGGATCATCGCCCGTGGTGCTGCCGAGAAGATCGATCGAGGACTCGAGATGCCTCCCACCGAAAGTCCTCAACGATTTGCGGGCTCAGAGCGATTGCAGAATCGGCGGCAACGCTCTTACGGCGCTTCGCATGGCGAGCATTTCCGGTCGGCCACCGCAGAGTGCGCCACTCTTCACACAGACTGCTATCTAGACGAACGCGCCCAGGATACCGGGTCCCGTTTTCAGCCCGCGAGCAAATGAGGTTTCTGCATGGTCGAAGTTATCGTATGAATGAAGCAGCTGCCGAGTGGGGATGCGTGAGAGCGCACGCGCACTGGGATGCAAGCATGTGCGAAGACGCGTCATCCGCCGAATCGAGTCACCGTCCTCATTCCGCAGATCCTCTGTGCGATAGGAGGTTTGGCTCCAGCCGGAGGAATCATCAACGTGGATCGGTCCCCGTAAGCGTCCAACGTGGAATGCGCAAACGCAGAACCTCTGGCTTATCAACCCAAAATCAACGAGGCTGCGATCTTACCGCAAATCTAATGAGCCAACGTGGAGGGCCGAGCGTGTCCATGCCATGCGTTGGGGTGGTTCCGGCTGAAGCTGTGCGTGAGCTAGTTCCATCCGGGACCCAAGGTCGGCGATGAGACAGCTGTGATCCACCATCGGGATGATTTCGAAAGCATTGCGCGCTGCGCGCGTCCATGTCCAGGGAGTGCGACAAGCGTGGAGTTGACTGGTTCACCGGGATTCGAATGATCTTCAAGAACCGACATAAACCAAACCGCGAAACGTCAGCGATTTCCGAAGTCACCGTAGCGGACTTTACCCAAAAGGAGTGAGCGGAACCAGCTGGCGCCCTCCCGGATCGCGGCAGTGTTGAAGGCACAGACACTGACCGTCGGGGCCATCAGAAAGACGATGACGCCAGTTGCTGAAACTGCAGGTATGCTCTCGTCCGCCAGTATTCGCGCGGACACGGGTTGCACGACGTCAGGCAAACGGATACCATCAATAAGCGGAAGAACTTACTGAGATTTGGCGCCCATCGAGCTCCGCGCGCAAGTATTTCGACCGGTTACGTCCAGCGAGGGTTACCCTCGACAGGCAGGTAATCGGTTTCGTCGACGCGGAACCCGTGATACAGCACTGATGTCTGAGCGAGGAACTCGGCTTCGACCGCCCAGAGTCCCACTGTCCAGACGGACGCTGCACTGCTCAATGTGTCTCCTTCTATACGCAAGTCGTCGCACCTTCTTCATTCTGACTCCTGCAGTGATAACAGCCGCTTTAGTCTGGATTGCACTGCACACACTCGTCTCTTTTAGCGCGCATCGTCGGCCCAGCCGTCGCAAGGACACTGTGTTCTTCTCGTGCACATGCCCAAAATCCAGGCCTCTTTATTGAGTACGACTTTCCGCCCAGTGACCTGAGGCGTGTCCCGGCAGAATTGGGACAGATTTAGCGTAAGGGCTGTCGACAGCTCAGTGAAGACGTCTCAAAAGACAGAAAAGCTGGGCACAGGCCGGGTGGGCGTTTGCTGAACCGGCATCGCTCTCACCGGCTTTCCGTCCACCCGCAGATACGATTGTCTTCGATACCGGGTCACCGTGACCTTACGTTCAAATTGCTGACGGAGCTGGCATTCCTCGGAAGTCGCCGCAAGAAGGCAGGCCCATCGGGATACCCCGTCAGGTGAACCGTCCATGAAGTGCCCTGAAAAGCTCATTACGCATCTCTCATCACCATCGGTCAGCGATGTATTTCAGAAAACTTCGACGCGGATCCGATACGGACGATTGGTGTCATTGGTGATGGTGCACTGACAGGTGGGATGGCATGAAGTTTAAACAGCCTGATCACACAAGCGACGCGCGATTATCATCGTCATCGACAACGGATCGCCCACGCACCAACGCTGTGCCAGTTCGCCATCTGATCTCTGGCCGTTCTTCACAAAAATTACGAAAGCAGTTGTCAAAACGAACTCGATGAATTTTGGGGAACCTGGACGCGCAGCCATACGGAGCTCTTCACGCCTCAAAAGCGAAAATAAAGATGCGCCCATCCCGCAGGCACGTTTGAGGACCCGCGACCGAAGTACCTGGACCCGGCAGGTTATACGGCCACGATATTGCCGCCATGGAAGAGATCTTTAAATCGTGCGCGCGAGCCTTGCATGAGCCGGTCCGAGGATTCACGCAGACGCACGCAGAAGGGACGTGGGCTACACGTGGAAGAAGACATTGCAGATCGATTCCACGGTGCAGTGGGAAGATTCATCCGGAAACCGGACCTCCTATCGCGCCAGTCACGTTTTTGCTTTCTGGACCAGTGTCTTTGCTGGACGAGTCGTCAGCTCGCACACGAACGCGAAGATATTTTGTGTGCGGGCTTCAACTGCAGACGATGATGCTGCCCAAGCTGGCCCAGGGGCCCTTTCAAGGAAGACTCTTCGCAGTGCGCGTGAGTTGATGTGGGGACTGCGGAACAGCACGCGGTTGCCTCCGCCGCTGGAATGGCGTTCGCTGGAGCGCATCCGGTTTCTGCGTGGCGCGTATGCGTGACGCTAATCGAGCATTTGATCAAACCTATGGATGTTGGGGCTTCACCACTGCGGTGGTGCAACCTTTGTTCTGATCGAGCCGGAACATACCGGTGATGACGGGGCTTCCCACAATGGAATGTGGAGCATCGATGCTGAATTCCGTCCCCGGCTTTACGCGCCTGCATGCGCGTGATGAGGCGCATAGGACACTACGCGAAGAATTGCGCGAAGCTGCAGCGGCCGGATGACGCGCCGAGACAGTCCTTCTTTGTTATCCGAAGGCGCCTTGACCGGATCCAATTGTTCAGCCAGCCGTGGGTGGCCGGGTGGATGCATCCTCAAAGATTGGGCCGAGGACGCTGAAGTCTCAAAGGTCTGCATCGTTGCCTCAGGCTCAATGGTATCCCAGCTGCCAGCGGAAGCAGCTGCTCTTCCGAGAATGATGGCTTTGGCGAGCGCAAGAGGTGGCTCGATCCCCGCCGGGCTCTTCCAGTTCCCGGAGGCCTTTGGGTTGGCCTTGAGTCGAAAGGAGCTGAGCTTCAGCTCAGCGTTGAGGATGGCTTAGCTGATGGCGCATCGAAGTGGTCGCCGCGATGACCCGCTTCTCGAATGCGTGCCGACGCACCGTCAATCCCAGTCGTCACCGCAGGTATCCAGAAAGGAATTTCGTACAGCAGGCTACCCGAGCAAGCTATCTGTGACGACTTTGGTCTTGACGCACAGGGCATCAGTGAAAGAACTTCGTCAGGCTTTAGCGAGAGTAGATCGGTATGGAGTGGGCTATCAACGAAACTCGCCAGGGGCGTGCACCCTGCGCGGTGAGGAATCGTCGACTGGCATGCCCAATCCCTGTTGTGTGTTCCACATGCCAGCGCGCTGGGAACCCGTGGCTCAAGGACGATTTCTGACCAACTTCTAAGGTTTTGGCCTGATGAGCAACGGCCTCGCGAACCTCGAGAAGAAGCCTAGCGTGCTCGGCATGGAATACGTTGCCAATGCCTAACGCCAGGAGTATGCCCATCGTCTTCCGTTCGGTGTCGGGGTGGAAGCTGGTTTTCTGAAGGGCCAGTGCGCGAGTGACCGCATCGAGGAAACGCTGCGCATAACGTCGTGCCTGGGGTGAACGAAACCCGAAAGCAATCGAAAGAAGGTTGTGGCGAGTCCTTGGCGGACGTTGAGCAGCGTGGACTAATTCCACTGCGCGACTAAGCGTCCGAGAGGTCGATCTCGCGCGCAATCGCATCACGCTCGATCCAAAGCTCACGCGATTGGCATAGAGCTCGTTTGGACGTTAATCTCGCTAATGCTGAGATTGAACGCCAACGGTCTTTTCGGCGACGGAGGAGCGGCCCTCGGCAATGTGCGAAAACTCCTGCTGAGCCCACGAGGTGCGGCTGTCATCCATGCGCTCTTCAAGGGAGTCTTTAAGAGCAGTTAGAAGTCAACATCAAGAACCGCATATCGCAGCCAGTCCTTGGGAGCGGCGCACTGACCAGTTTTGAGGCTTGGTGGTCTTTGACAAGTGTCAGTCCCAAGACTTGCTCACAAACCGCAGAGAGTCCGAAGTGAGTCATCCCGAGCAGGCGTGACGCGACTTGCGTGTCAAAAAGAGCGGGGATTTCCAGGCCAAGTTCACGAAGATTTGGAAGATCCTGAGAAGCGTCGCAGAATCCATGTCGAGTTCATGCTTGCTTGAAGGCACTCAAGGTGGGGAAGCTGCAGTGTCGATCAGAAGGAGCCAACGTCCTCGCGCCGCAGCTGGAGGAGATAGGGCGAAGAGCCGTAGCGAAACCCTTGAGCCCGCTCGACGTCCACTGCAACCGGAAGGGAAGAAGCCGAGAGGTCCTTTGCTGCCCGTTCCAAAGCACTTTGAGTGTCAATAATTTCTGGATTCATCGCGAGGGAAAGCAATGAGCTCGGGGTCCTCGCTGTCTCCCTCGGCGATGCCGTAGGGATTCTCAATGAGCACGTTCTATGCCCTCAAGCGAATCCGTTGATTTTCAACACCGGCAATCTCGACATGAGATCTTGCCACGCCAGAAGATGCCCGCCAATCCAGGGGGTATTTGGCGTGAGCGAAACGCGAATCTCAACAGCGAGTGTCGACCCCATGAGGATCAAGCCTCCAAAAGATTCGCTGACTTCTTTGCTCACAGTGCCGGTAAGGTCATGGAAACCTGCACCGCGCCTTCAAGACAGTCGAGTCCAGTTCCAGCGCTTCAGAGCAGGATCGAACTCATATCAGCATCACCCAGCACGGAGCTGTGCGACGCGACGGAATGGACCGTTCCAACCCATTTGTCCGTTGGGATCATGGAGGATTACAAAACGACCGAAGAAAGGGCTTCGTCGTGGGCGGTTTGTGTCGTGAAGTGCGAAGCAGTGAAAGGAGTGCGGCGCGGTGCGGGAACTTCCCTCGATTTCGACGTGAGGATGCACAGCGCCGCGTAATGACATGAGTGCGGTTCGGAAACCTCTGGTGGTGCCACTTCGATCACGTCCTCGACTTTATGAGTCTGTTTTATCTCGCAGCGGAAGGCGCGCCGCCGTGCGCTGATCGGGTGTGAGCGGGGATACGCCGTCTTGATTTGTGTTCGAGGTGCAAAAACCCTGTTAGCCTTCATCCGTTGCGAAACCGTTCCGGCGGTTTGATAACGCGGATGTGGCTCAGTTGGCAGAGCATCACCTCGTTAAGGTGAGGGTCGCGTCTGAGTCCCGTCATCCGCTCGCGATTGGCGCAGTGGTAGCGCGCGCCCTGACACGGAAGAGGTCACTGGTTCGAACCCAGCATCGCCCACTGTCGTTATCTAACGACGGACAAGGCCCCAGTCTGATAGGGACTGAGTGCGGATGTGGCTCAGTTGGTAGAGTATCACCTGCGAAGGTGAGGGTCGCGGGGTTTTCGAGTCCCGTCATCCGCTCTGACCTTCCGAAAACTTCTTGAGGTTGAGGTTGGATAGGGCGTTGCCGAGAGGAGAGGCAGCGGCCTGCAGCCGCATACACCGGTTCGAATCTGGTACCCACCTGGGCGACTGGGCGCAGGGTAGCGCGCTTCCTTCACACGGAAGGGTCACTGTCGATCCCAGCACGCCCACGGAATTTTAAAACGCCTGGCGGGATGTCGATGTGACCGGCGTCCATGCGTAAGTCGCCGCAAAAGCTTTGCAGGAGTCACCCGCGCGGGGATGGCGTAGGCAGACGCGCTAGCTTGAGTGTGCTAGTCCTCGCATTAGAGGGTGTTCAAGTCCCCTCCGCAGAGCAGCTCCGGGGACCCTTTGATCCCGGGGATTTTTCTTGCACTGGTAACCTCAATACGCAACGCAACCCGTCATAGGCGAACGCCCGATCCCCGAGAGAGAGACTCACGCATGTTGACGTATGGCAGACTTGCTGCCCTTGTGTTACCTCGGTATCCATCATCTGCGTGATGCTCTCACGCGCTTTCCGAACATCGCGACCAGATTGAGGTTCGTTTCATTCTATTTTGCCGATCCCGCGCAGTCCAGCGTTCCTTGTACGTCCCAGGCGGATTTCCCGGTCCACACGCATCCATACCTGAGTCAAGAAGAAGCTGCTGATGCTCTCATTCACGTCGGTGAGCTCGCTCGCGCTGATGGAATTTCTCTAGATTTTGATTCCTTGGTCGTTGCACCGACATCCTTCGCGCATAAAGCAATGTCGGCTGCGCAAGAAATGGACGCAAAATCCGGAGTCACCACCGGGGCAGGGACCTATCAGTTTGCATATGCCGAAGCTATCGTTCCGCGCTCGTTTTGAGATTGGTTTGAACCTCGCGACCCAGATGTGCTGATTGGCTGTGCACAGGATGTGCGAATCCCCGAAATGCTGGTTGTTGATGCTCTGAGTGACCCCGTCGCCTCTTCCGAGGTTTTCTCGGACTATCAGATCGCGGTGCAGATGGGAATCGACACTATCCCGACGTATCTCTTCGACCGAAGTCTCGTTGTTCAAGGAATGCACGATACCGAAGCAATGAAGCGAATTCTGACAATTGCGTGGGAACAGGTCCACCCGAATGTATCAACACAGGAGGAAACACACTGATGGAACCCTTTGACGTTCACGGTGAAAATATTGTTTTTAGTTCCGATGTCTGCGAACGACGCGGGTAGATCTTACTGACGCACTGTAGGATCCGATTTTCACGAAACAACCTCGATTCCTCATCCTTACACTCTGTCCATGGCTGAAGAGAATCTTGCAAAGCGTTCCTTCGAAGTGGAGCAGGGGAGTGCGATTGGGCGATCCGCAGTGCCCATGATGGACGTTTTCTTGGGCGTTTCGAACTTATTGCAACACGCATTTTTCTGACCGTTATGAAGTCCTCGTACTGGTCTGCCATGACGAATGGGGCGAGGGTATCGCAACAGAAGTTGTGTCCCTTGCCTCGATACCTGCGTTCGAGAAATTAGTGCTTCCTGCGTCGAGTGGCACAGCGCATGTAGGAAATTGGGGATCTTGAAGGTCACGTGGAAGAACGAGCTTTCCGCAAGGGAAGGCATTGCACGCCTTCCCGGATACGAGGCCTGTAGAGTATTTGCCACTGATCCGCGCGCACACCCGCAACTCCGTGGACGGTCCGAGCTGGTGCTCGAAGTCTTGGATTCATCTCGCCCACAAGTCTTTGTGCAGCAGTTCCACTCAACTTACTACTGCCCGACCAGACTCGCGACATCAAGAGCCAACCTTGACTATGAGCGTCTCCACGCGCGGAGCTTGATTCGAGAAGAGCCCTGCTGAGCTGCTCGTATTGTGCGGAAAGGAAGGCGGCAACGTTGAGGAGGCACACAACGTGCGACGGAAGCAGACGATGGAACGCGCGGACATCATCGAAACGGCTGATGCCTGAGGTGATCTGGTCTACGTCATCTCGTGGAATGGCCCCGAATCTGAATTGACTGAATCGCGTCCTTGCAGAAATTCAGGGCTTCTAATCTGTCGAAGCTCATGCCCGATGGCAGCGTGAAACCCGTGAGGATGGCAAGGTGCTGAAGGGGACCAAACTTCTTACACCGAATATTGCTCGAGCCCTTGGTCGTCATAACATTATTTTTGCACTGTTGCTCCTGAGTTTTCAGGGACAATGGGAGAGAACCAACGAGAGAAGGAGAGCACTGTGGCCCGAGTTGTCGTTGTCGGTGGCGCATGGTGGTGTCACTCGTCGCCAAGGACTTGATCCTCTTGCCGAAGTCATTCTGGTCGAGCAAAAGATCAGTTTGTTCCACCATGCTGCGGCTTTCACAAAGTGCCGCAGTCGATGAGGCATGGCAGCATACAATTTTCTGCCCTATTCGGAATCTTCTGAGCAATGGGCGGGTCATTCACGGAACGGTTTCTCAGGTTGAAGGAACTGAGTACATATCTTCGGTCAGACCCCGATCGATGCTGACTACGTTGTTCTGGCAACCGGTTCAACTTATCCATTCCCTGCAAAGTACTCGGCTTCGCGTTCTGATGTTGCAAAGGCGCGCCTCAAGCAGTTGCATTCCTACCTTCATGGGGCCCGCTCCGTACTCTTGGTAGGTGCCGGAACTGTTGGCATTGAATTGCTGGAGAATCGCAATGCCTTCCCAGACCTGGAAATTACCTGGTTGAAAAGGGAAATCTGAGCTCCTCCGACTCAGGGTTTGCTGATGAATTACGCGATCAGGGTTCGCGAGCAACTCAAGGAGCTGAATATCCGCCTCATTGAAGGCTCGGAGCTTGCGTACCTTCCGCCATTCAATGTTGGTGAGCTTGGCCGTTTCGTTGTTGAAACGAAGGATGGTCATCGTACTGAAGCTGATATGTGGTTCCAGTGCTATGGCGCGCGTCCGAATACCGGTTATGTCGCTGGTACTGAGCTGCAGTCTGCAGTTCGCCCTGACGGCGCTCTCAAGGTGGAACCGACGCTTCAAGTCGTCGGCCAAACCAATATCTACGCGATCGGCGACGTTACGGATGTTCGCGAATCAAAACGTGCTGATGCCGCTCGGGCACAGGCGCGCATTGTGATCTCGAATATCTCTTCGCAGCTGTCTGGTAAAGAACCTCAGGCAACCTACAACCCCAGTGACGAATGGGTGATCTTGCCGCTGGGACCTGAGCACGGCGTATCCCAACTCCTCGATTCACAGGGTAATTCGCGTATTTTAGGCCCCGACCAAACAGCAGAGATTAAGGGCGCTGATCTGATGGTTTCTGTGATTAGGTCCCAGCTGAACTTGCCGTAGACATCGTGTAGGATGTGTGACTATGACCACGAAACCTCGTCTTGTCCTAGATCAGCTGATTGCCGCTTTCGAGAATCACTACGAGGTGGCTTCCTCTGATCAAGTCGATGAACAGGCACTTATCGATGCTGAAGAAGCTCTCCGTGATGCCTTCTTCACCTACGATGACGTGCTTTTCACGCAGTTCGAAGTTGAGCTCCCTTTCGACCTCATCGTTTCGGATGAGGAAGACGAGGAAGAAGACTTGACGACGACGATGATGATGATATGAAGTCGATGATGATGACGATGGATTTGTCGATCTTGATGAGGATGAAGACGAAGACTAGTCGGTCAAGTTGTTTTAAGGTGTGCGGGCAGTTGCTACTGCCCGCACACCTTTATTTAATGCCCGCTCCTATTTAGCACTCACTCACTTAATACCTGGCGAATCGGAAGTGGAAGGTCAATGCGTCCATTGAGTATCTGCTCGAGTTGTACTGAGATTCGAGGCCCGATGATTGCGCTTGTCACTCCCGGTGTGCCCTCTACCCATGCCAGCAACGTCAGCGATCGAACATCCAGTCCCAGCGTGCCGCCTGAGATAATGCTTCGACAATCGGAAGACTGCTCTTTAGGTATGGCTCGACACTGGAACGCAGATGTGCGGATGCGGCCCGTGAATCAGGTGGTGTTGTATGGCGGTATTTTCCTGTAAGCACGCCCCCAGCAAGCGGTGAATGAGCGAGAAACCCAAAGCTGTTGTGTCGTGCTCTGCTCGAGCAGGGGAGAAGAGCATAAGAGTGAGTATTCTTCTTCGACTGTGCGGCCAGAGGAAGTCGATCTGACTGTGCCCACATGAGTGCACAATCCCAGGTGTCGCGGTGACTTTGCCCAAGGTAGTGCGCGCGTCCGCTGGAATAGGCCCATTCGAGCGCCGATAGAGTTTCTCGATGAATTCCCGTAGGGGACGGAGTTGCTAACCAGAGGTCAATGAAATCTGTCTCGAGAATCGTGCGTTGTATTCAGGCAGGAGCATATCTCCCGCGAGAAGCAGAGAGCAGCTCATTGCCTTGAGAGAAAACGCATTGCACCACGCAATGCAATCCTGACTGGTGACGGCCAACGGCGCGTAAGGCCTCGGCAAGAACGCTGAGAGCGCGTCCGGAACCGTGGAGAGGGCTCACTTTCACGAGAGTCCCTCCAGCGTCAACAGAAAGGATTTGAGCATTGCGCATGCCTGATCTTCATCTGTGTCACAGTCCCCAAGTCAGTGTTCTCAAACCCAGACTGGACACAGAAAGTCCATGTGTTCCACATTGGCGAATCTCCATAGAGATAAGCCCAGTAACGCGCAGGCTAGTGACGGCACACACATGCCCATCTTTGGCTAGCCCTCAGCCAGCGCGCCGAGTTGGGGATATGAACTGGCTTGATGCAACCATCCTGGACTGTTCAGGGCCTGACGGAGTTCCTTCCCGTGCTCGTCCTCCGCGCATATCTCGCATTGTCGGTGAGCTTACGGCTCAACCGATCCGGTGCTGCTTTCACCGCAATCACACAAATCGGTACGGAGCTCGCGGTGGTCATCGTCTTTTGGAAGGACATTGTCCGCATCCTCAGCGCTTGGTTCCGATCTTTGCCACTGGGTGCAAAGGAGAATCGAGGCCCCTCGAGTGATCCAGATGCGTAGATGGGTTGATGATTATCGTCGGTTCACTTCCGGATATGTATCCCGCCTTCTTTTCCAGGATGCGATTGATACGGGGCTTGCGTAACCTGTGGATCACTCGGCGATGCCGATTGTTTTTGGCCTACTTTTTGGGCTTCTGTCGATCGCTATGCACCCCAAGAGCGCGATCTGAAAATCGATGACGTGGAAGGATGCCCTTCTACGGTCTCGCGCAGGCAATGGCCCTGATCCCGGGTGTCTTCGTTCAGGTGGAACGATTACCATGGGCGTTTCTGGCTACACTCTGTGAAGCTGCCGCCCGCTATTCCTTCCTTTTGGCGATGCTGCCGGGCTTGGGCTCATAAGGTGGCAAAGGTCTTGACCGGCAGTGAGACCATTGTTGTCGGCCCGACAATTGCTGCAACAATCATTGCTTTTGTCGTCGGCGTCGTTTGTGATCTTGTGGTTCCTGAAGATTATTTCCACCAGTCCTATGCGCCCTTGTTTGGTACCGAATCGCACTCGGTAGCTCTTAGTAGCCAACTGTTAAGCGGTTTCGCTTTCCCTTGGGAACAACGCCCGCTGGTGAATCTTGTGTGAAGGACGTACAACAGTATGACTCGCCTGAGGCAATCTCTCGACATGGATGGCACCATCGTCGATACTGAGCCCCCTGTGGGAGGCGCGAAGCTGACAGGTGTCCGGAGATGGGGGCACAGATGACCCCGCAGATGCGCCAAAAGATGTTGTCTACTTTGCCGCGGATGGTGCATACCTTTGCGTTCATTTGCCCGCAGCAACCTCTTGACGAGGCCGTGGCTGCTGATCGTGTTGAGCAGGGGTGATCGATCGCCCTCGATGCGGGATTGCCCCTGGAAAGATGTCTGGTTGAACCCTGAGCTGCGCATGAACACTCAATCTGACAGCGGTCGCCACAGCACGCGACGGCGAGTTGCATCCAGGGTCCTTGAGCATGTACCCGCAACACCCGGTTTTACGAACGCAATTTACGGAGATGATGTCTCGGAAGGAAAAACCCTCACCAGAGGAGCTTACCTCAAAGCTGCTGAGCTCTTGGAGTTGACATCCGCTCGCCGTGCACGATTGTCGAGGATTCGCCGGTTGGTCTTGAAGCTGCTTTTGCCAGTGGCGGAGGGCCGTCGCAATCAAGGGAGCGGCGCCAGAAGAGTTCGCCGCTGATTTTTCCCTATATTCGCGAACTCAGTGACCCGAGTGAAAGTGTCATTGAGTCGATTATGGAAGGGCAACGACCGAACTTCGTTCGCGCTCACTGATTAGATTGCTGCGGACCCATTGCCGGTAAACGTTCCACGCCACTGGCTGGAATTTCAGGTGTAGTCCCATCAAACAGTGGACACATCGAACGCACTCCACACCAATTGCAAAGCGGGTTGCGTCGGGGAGCGAAATAGCCCTGCAAAGCGTCCCTTCTCATCGATTCCCAGGTCCGGGAAAGTTCTTCACTAAAGCGGGAAATATCAGTGGAATCCGGATCAAAGGTCAGCACCTTTTGAGAGGCGAGATAAACCAACTGTGTACGCCTCGGCAGTCGCTTTGTGAGAGAAAGCAAGAGGGCGTAAAAACGCATCTGAAATAATGCTTCCTCTGAAAAACGCGGGGAAGGAGCCTTCCGGTCTTGTAGTCGATGACCCCAGATCTCCGTTGCGTGCTTGGTCGACTCGATCAATGTAACCAAGGAGATTCACTCCTTGCGAAGTTGTTGCCTCGACAAGGGCTTCGGTAGACAGCGCGTTCAAGCGCTTGAGGATCTTCGATCGCAAAATAGCTATGATCATCGAATGCATTCGTTCGCGCCAGCGTTCGAAGTCCGCATGGTCTGAGATCTCATGACACTTGGGTCGCCAGCAAGAGTCTTCTCCCATTCGGTACGTCAAAAAGCTCGATAGCGAGTGTCTCATTGCGTTCTTCCCTTTGGCAGGGCATAAAGGTTTTCCAAGGTGCTGTGAACTGTTGTCCCGAAGTGTTGCTTGCGTTGGAGGTTCTTTAACGCGGTCGACGACATGCAGGCGGAAACTGCAGTGGGCAGCGCTGATACTTTTGGTGCGGCTTGCCGAAAGTGCAGGTCGGCTTGGGAGTGAAGTCCTCATACATCTACCGTAACCAGTTCCACCTTTTCGCGCGGGCGTTTAAACAGGCAGTTCATCCATGCGCCGCGGTAGTGTAGAGGCGATGAGCATACTATGAACATGAAGCCCAGGGCCTTGGGCCAGAACGTCACCGTGGTCCTCTCCGAGAAGGGGAGCGTGTCCAAACCACGACCCGAAGGGGCGTTTGCACACCGTTATTTTGGTTTCTGGTGGTCGTTTTCAGTCCAATCGTGGCTTTATTGATCACGATGATTTAATTGGACGCCCTGATGGTCAGGTCGTCACCACCGAAGAGGGCCGTCAGTTCCAAATTCTGCGCCCGCTTCAAGTTGACTATGTCATGTCAATGCCCAGGGGCGCTGCAGTCGTCTACCCGAAAGATGCTGGAACGATCGTTCACTACGCAGATATTTTCCCCGGTGCAGTAGTTGTCGAGGCCGGCGCTGGGTCGGGTGCTCTATCGATGGCTCTTTGGACGCAGTAGGGGAGCGCGGCGCTGATTTCTGTCGAAAGGCGCGAAGAATTCGCACAGATTGCACGCGATAACGTTGAACTGTGGTTTGGCGCTCCGCATCCGGCGTGGGATCTTCGGTCAATGATCTGGCAGATGAACTCAATGCCATGCCTGCCTCGAGTGTTGATCGTGTAGTCCTTGACATGCTCGCTCCCTGGGAGAACTTGGATGCGGTTGCACACGCGCTTGTTCCCGGCGGCGTTCTGTGCTGCTACATCGCGACCGTGACTCAGATGTCCCGGTTGATCGAAGATCTTCGTTCCTCTGAGAACTTTACCGATCCCGTCGCGTGGGAGACGCTCTCGCGTGAATGGCACGTCGATGGCTTAGCTGTGCGACCCGAGCATCGAATGGTTGCCCATACAGGATTCTTGATGACTGCCAGGCGTCTTGCCCCGCAAACTACTCCTCAGAACGCTCAACTCGTCCAGCGAAAGCTGCCGAAGGCCTCGAAGGGGCGTGGAACGGCGAAGATGACTGAGCGAACAGAAAGTCGGTCTTCGCGTCAGCTCGGAGAAGAAGATCCGTAAGGTTGAAAGCGGACCTCGACGCTAAAGGCGCGGGCGTGGGTAGAAGGGCGTAGTGATGACGAACAGTGACGCTGCACTCTCACTCTTGAACAGAAGAATGCTCATCTGAGTGCGGCTCTGACTCAGGCACGTCAAGAACTCCTGCGCTTGAGGGAACAACTCAAGCATTTAAATCAACCGCCGCTTTCGCTGGGAGTTTTACATCACTCGCAGCCGACTTCGCGTGTTCTTGAAGTCTATGTTTCAGGCCGCCTCATGCGCCTTTGCGGCTGATACCTCTCTCGACATCACGTCAATCTCGCCGGGGCAACAAGTTCTTATTGACGACAAGATGATTGTTGTCGGTATCGGCGAATATTCGCGAACAGGCGAGCTTGCACAGGTTGCGGAACTTATTGGGGTGGATCGCGCTGTAGTGACTGCCGAGGCCGGAAGCCATCGCATTGTTGAACTTGCTGGTCCGCTACGCCACGGCACTCTTCGGCTCGGAGAGAGCGTCTTGGTCGACCCTCGTACTTCCTTTGCCTATGAACGTGTTATTCGCCAAGACGTCGAGCAGCTTCTCACTCCTGAAATTCCCGATGTTACTTTTGATGACATCGGCGGACTTGATGCTCAGATTGAGACAATTCAGCAGGCAATTGAACTTCCCCTGCGCCATCCCGAGCTATATCGGCAATACGGTTTGCGGCCGACAAAGGGAATTTTGCTCTATGGGCCCCGGGTTCAGGAAAGACGCTGATCGCCCAGGCGCTAGCACGATCATTACGCGAGTTTAGCTCCTCAGGTGAAGGCTATTTCCTCTCAATTAAGGGTCCTGAACTTCTCACGAAGTTCGTTGGCGAGACAGAACGGCAGATCCGTGCAATTTTCGCGCGGGCTCGTGCTTTGGCTTCGTCTAAGGTCCCAGTCGTGATCTTCTTCGATGAGATGGAAGCTCTTTTTCAGAACACGCGGTACTGGAATTTCTTCCGATGTCGAGACAATGGTGGTTCCACAGCTGCTCGCTGAAATGGACGGTGTCGAGAGTCTTGACAACGTAGTGATTGTTGGTGCCTCAAACCGGGCTGACATGATCGATCCCGCGGTTCTTCGCCCTGGAAGGCTTGATGTACGCATCCGCATTGATCGCCCAGATGAACGTGCAGCGAAGGATATTTTCAGAAAGCATCTCGACCACTCTGTGCCGCTTGCACAAAACGGTCAGCAGCTGAGCCATGACGAGATGATCGACAGGGCAGTTGCTAGCCTTTATCGACGCGATGACAATTCAGCTTTGCTGTCTGCGCGAAGTCATTCCGGTCAGGAACGCATCATCTATCTTGCCGATATTGTTTCGGGCGCGATGATTGCAGGAATTGTGGAGCGTGCGAAGAAATACGCGATCCTGACGCAATCGAAAACGGTACGCAGGGGATGACGCTCGACCACGTGATGCGCGGCCTCGGCGATGAAATTCGCGAATCAATGGAACTGGCGACCCGACAGGCTCCAGCGGACTGGGCGCGCACGATCGGTCTGGATCAAGATATCGCAGATATCCATCCCTTGAAGGAGAACCAGCAATGAGCTCTCATATGGTGATGAGTACCGAGACCGAATTCGGTATTTATACCCCAGACAATCCTGGAGCCGATCCGGTTGACCTATCCTGCCGGATAGTTGATGCCTACTCGGCTCTCTCGCGCCGTGGTACGCCTACGGAGGGTAGCCAGCCAGTTCGCTGGGACTACACGGCTGAAGATCCTTTGAATGACTTGCGCGGTATGAGGGCTCTCGCGTGCAGCTGCAGATCCTTCGATGCTTACCGATGACCCCTACCACCTTGCTCCTTCGGGCGGAAGTGAAAGACTTCCCTTGCCTCGACAGTCAAGTGGATATTTGCCCGCATCGGTGTCATCTGTGCTGACAAACGGAGCCCGTCTCTACGTTGATCATGCTCACCCAGAATATTCTGCGCCTGAAACCCTCAGCGCACGCGATGCTGTCCTGTGGGATCGCGCCGGCGAGGTCATTGCTCGACGAATGATGTTAGCAGCTCGTGAGCGCGGAGACGAGATCGTGTTGGTCAAGAACAACACGGACGGCAAGGGTGCGGCTTACGGCACCCACGAGAACTACCAGATTAGCCGTCGTATTGATCTTGACGACCTTATCCGAGGTCTCACCCCGTTCTTCGTAACCCGCCCAGTTATTTGTGGTGCAGGACGCGTTGGAATCGGTCAGCGCAGTGAATTTGCCGGTTTTCAGATCTCGCAGCGAGCTGACTTTGTCGAAAATGAAGTTGGCCTAGAGACTACCTTTAACCGCCCGATTATCAATACTCGCGACGAGGCTCATGCGAACCCAGCCTACTTCCGTCGCCTTCACGTGATTGGCGGAGATGCCAACCAATTTGATTCTTCCCTCTATCTTCGCCTGGGAACGACCGGCTTAGTGCTCAAAGCGATTGAGGCCGGCCTCGGGATGGAATGGGATGCTCTTGCGATGGATGATCCGGTTCAAGAAACCTGGAACATCAGCCATGACCCGACGCTGACTTACAAGGCAGGGCTTGCCGGAGGTGCGCGAAGCGCCCCTTGACGTTCAAAAGATCTATGTCGATTTGTCTCTGAGACTTTCAGTCGTGCAGGTATTGAACTGAGCGCAGACGAAGAACTAGTCCTGAAGTACTGGATGATGTCCTTACGCGTATGTTCTGAGGAACCTTTTAGCGTTGCCACCGAGGTTGAATGGGTTGGGAAGTATCAGCTTCTGATCGTCAGCGCCAGCGTCTGTCAACCACGTGGACGACCCTAAGCTTGCTGCGATGGATTTGCAGTGGGCGGATTTGCGTGAGGATCGTTCTCTGGTGGCTGCGCTTGATCGGGCCGGTCGTGTGAAGCGAATGTTCACTCTTGAGGAAGTTGAACATGCTGCAGATTGGGCGCCAGAAAATACTCGATGCTTACTCTGCGTGGATATGCAGTGCGGAACCTTCCAGGACTGATCGCTGCATCGTGGACATCTTTGTGTGAAGCGCAGGGTGATCAGATGATTCGCCGTCCTATTGTTGAGGCTGCCGGTGTTGATCCGTCGGTCCTTTCCGATCTTGAGCACGGTACATTAAGCCGTGTAGAACAGGAGTAGATATGAGTCTTTTCGCAATTGTTCGCTGGTGGCGCTGGTCAGCGAGGATGACGAGGCTGCGGGTCAGGTACAAGCTCAGGCTTCGGCCCAGTGATTCTCTAGACGAGCTTCTTGATCAGATTGATACCGTCCTTGAAACGAATGCTGAGTCTTTCGTTCAGGGCTTTGTCCAAAAGGAGGCCAGTGAGGTGAAGCGACGGGTCATCGGAATCGAAACAGAGTACGGGCTAACCTGCGCAACGCGGCTCTGGGGCTCGTGCTACTCACGATGCCGATGCTGCGCGCACCTGCTTTTTGAGCCCTTCGCACAGGGGCGGTCGGGCTCTAACCCTGTATCTGCGCAACGGTGGGCGACTCTATCTTGATGTTGGAGCACATCCCGAATATGCAACTGCAGAGTGCGACACTCTTCTCGACCTTCTCGCACAGCATCGTTGCGGTGATGAGCTGCTGAATCAGCTTAATGACGCTGCGCGTAGCTCGCTTAGTCAGCTGCCGGATCCCGAAGAAATTTACGTTTTTCGAAATAATGTTGATTCAGAGGGCAGTAGTTTTTGGGTGCCACGAAAACTACCTTCTGCACCGTCGTCGAGATTTCGACAAGTTGCGGATGGACTGGTCGCCTTCTTTGTCACGCGCCTAATCCTTGTCGGTGCGGGACATCTTCGTAAAGCAGGGGTACCAACTTAGTTACTGCTTTCTCCCAACGAGCGGAACAGATGTGGGAAGCCGTTTCTCTGCGACAACGCGTACGCGGCCAATTATCAACACCCGCGATGAGCCACTGGCTGATGCAGGTCAGTACCGACGTCTTCACGTAATCAGTGGAGACACGAATGTTTGCGAGGCAAGCACTTTCCTCAAGGTCGGCATGACCGCTTTGGTTCTTGATGCCGTCGAGGAAGGTATGGACCTTAAAGATTTTGGAACTTGCTGATCCAATGATGGCAATCCGTCAGATCAATCATGATCTTTCCGGACAGACTAAGATCGCTATGGTCAACGGACCAGATTTAAGTGCCGTTGAGATCCAAGAACGCATTTTTGCAGCGCGTCATCGATGTGTTGAAGATCGATCGCACATCGGACTCCATAGAACCTACAACACACGCGATTATCGATCTGTGGCAACGGGGGATTGATGCACTCCGCAGCCAAGACTGGTCGGAGATTGATCACGAACTCGATTTCGCGATTAAGCACCGTTTGATCCGCGAGTACCTCAAACGTAAGCAAACTACGCTTGATGATCCCCGCGTTGCACGGCTTTTTGCTCTCGTATCATGACATCGGTCCTCATGGTTTGCGGCAAGCTTTGGAACGTACAGGAGCAATGCGCCGCATGACACGGATGAACAGGTGAGCAATGCATGCGTGAGCGCTCCCCAGACAACGCGTGCCCACCTTCGCTCGAAGGTCATCAATGCCGCTGAAGAGGCTGGCGTTGAACTTGCTCTCGATTGGTTCGTGCGTCACGGATTGACGATCCGAATCGCTACGTTCTGATGAACGATCCTTTTGCGACATCGTCATTGGCGGTCGATGAATTTATCTCGGCCTTGTTTCACTACACGAGGTTTTTCCTGCATGAGCGGAAAAACACCTTTCTTCGCGACTCCATCCGGTCGCTCCAGGAACACGGAGAAGAAACGGGCAAGCAAGAAAAGCTTCGCGCCGCAGCGGCCGTCGGATTCTTGTTGCCTTTTTCCGTATTGTTCCTGATCTGCGCGCTCATTCTTGGATTGATCTGTTCCTTCGTCCTTCTTCTGAGGAGGCCTTGGATGGCAGCCGCCTCGCTCGGTATTGAGTGCAGTCGAGGTGTCTGGTCGTGTTGGTGCAACACCGACACTTAAACTGAGCCAGCCCCTTCAAATTGTCAGTACAAAACACCAGATCTTGTCGCAGGGCGATGGTCGAGCCATTACAGCGGGAACACCGGTCCTACTCTCAGTGACAGTATTTGACCCAACAACGGGTGAGATTCTGTCTCCTAACGGGCGCCTGCGTCTTATTGTCTGGACGTGCCGATGATGACTCCCTTGGTGCTGATATGGCACACGAAGTCAATGGACGGGCCGAAGGAAGTCGCCTGCTCGTCGCGCGTCCACTTCCCTCAGTTTCTGACAGCACGGCTTCTCCCACACCAACTGCCCGTTCAACCAAGGGTGAAATTGTCGTCATCGATATTCTCCCCACTTTGGCCTCGGGGCAGGCATCTGCCCAAGCTAGCGGTTCGGGCCCGCTTGAAGTGACGATGCGAGATGAAGGCCCCATCATTAAACATGGGGATCAACTTCCCACCGGACCGACAACTCAGCCACTTCTGACGGGGGCGGGAGCGCAGGTGCGTTCTGATGACGACATCGTCGTTCAGTACTTTGTCAGTGGGTGGACTGATGGAATCGAGCGGCAATCGACCTGGCGTACCGGCGTGCCAGAGCGGGTTCGACTCAGTGAGCTTATGCCTGGACTTCGTCCGCTTCTTATTGATCAGAAAGTCGGCTCTCGGCTAGCGATTACTTTGCCTCCTGATCAGGCGACCGGTGACGATACCTTGTGCATCGTGATTGATATTTTGCAACCACCCCAACCTCATAATGTGGTTGCCTCGAAGCGTTCGCGCTGGTTGTGAGAGACTACAAACATGCTCAGATGGCTTACTGCTGGTGAATCACACGGTCCTGCGTTGGTTTGCTACCCTTGAGGGCCTTCCTTCAGGTATCGAGCTTACGACCCAGACTATTCGCGATGCCCTTGCACGTCGGCGCTTAGGAGCCGGTCGTGGCGCTCGCCAAAAGTTTGAGGCCGATGAGGTCCGTATCCTTGGTGGAGTACGTCATGGTCGAACCACCGGTGCGCCGATCGCCATTGAGATTGCAATAGCGAGTGGCCTAAGTGGGAGAAGGTCATGTCCGCCGATCCCGTCACGCGTGAAGATCTATTGATCGACGCTGGCAAGGGGACGAACGTGAGGTTGCGCGTAATAAGCCCTTGACGAAAGCCTCGCCCGGGTCATGCGGACCTGCCGGGGTTCTTTCCTACGACCTCGCGGAAATTCGTCCTGTACTTGAGCGAGCAAGCGCGCGAGAACTGCAGCCGGGTTGCCCTTGGCGCTTGCGCCGAGCGCCTACCTCGCCAGCTTGCTGGAGATTCAGTTGGTTTCCGTGGTTTGCTGTTGCCCTGTTCAGGGGACAGTCAGATACCCTTCCAGTACCTGAGGACGAGGCTGCGCTGACGCCTCGCCTATGCTGCCTAGATGTCTCAGGGACGAGGCGCGATTCCTCGAATGTGTTGAGGAAACACGCTCCTTGGGGATACCGTTGGCGGTGTTGTTGAGGTTGTCGCATGGGGTGTTCCGATCGGTGTTGGTACGCATGTTCAGGCGGATCGCCGGCTTGACACTCAATTAGCCGCGGCATTGATGTCGATCCAGTCTGTTACGGGCGTCGAAATCGGTGATGGCTTTGGCAGTCGCGTCTTCGCGGTTCACAGGCTCATGATGAGATTGAGCGTGTCGATGGGACGCGTTCAGCGCAGCTCGAACCATGCCGGTGTATCGAAGGTGGGACATCGAATGGTCAGCCGATTGTCATCCGATGCTGCTTTCAAGCCAATCTCAACGGTTCCTCACGCGTTGAAAAACGATTGATCTGGCCAATGGAAAGGAAGCTCGGGCACTCCACCAGCGCTCTGATACCTGCCAGGTGGTTCCCGGCGCTGTCATTGCCGAGGCCGAGGTTGCCTTTGGTTCTTGCGCGCGCGATAGCTGACCATGCCGGAGGCTACTCCCTCTCAGAATGTGCGCGTAATCTCTCTGCTTATCTTTCTCGTATTGATGAACGCCTGGGGAACGTGCGGTGACCAGACAGCAGATCGTTCTTGTCGGCATGCCTGCCAGTGGAAAGAGCAGAGTAGGACGGGAACTTGCGTTGGCTCTGGGGCTTGAGCATCGTGATTCAGATGCCTTGATTGAGGAAACTACCGGCCGCAAAATTCCGGAGATTTTTCTCAACCGATGGTGAGGATTACTCCGACAGCTTGAAGAAGAGGTTATTAAGCGAGCTCTGAGCTATCCGGGGTTCTCTCCTTGGGCGGGGGAGCGCTCACCCGAAAAGCGACCCGTGAACGCTTGCGCAACTGCTTCGTGGTCTATATCAAGGCGGAGCTCCCTGAATTACTTCGCCGATCGCAGGGTTCGGATCGCCCTCTGCTCGCGGGGGATGCACAGGCGCGTCTCGAAGAGCTATGGGAGGCTACGTAAGGAATATTTTTCCGAGGTTGCCTCGCTAGAGGTTCAAACCAGTTCAGAACCTGTTATTCATGTTGTTGAGCAAATTCTTCGAGAAGTTGGTGAAGACGATGAGCGTGACGATTCCAGTCAACGTTGATACCCCCTACGACGTCGTTATCGGAAGGAATCTGTCAAAGGAAATCCTTCAGCAGGTCTTACGCGAAAATACGACGAAGCTTCTTATCGTTTGTGCACCACACGTGAGTAATTACGCTCTTGAATGCGCATCTCAGCTTGAAGGCTTAGGTTACGAGGTTTCTACACAGATTCTTCCAGATGGGGAAGAATCTAAGACCATTGAGGTCATGGCCTCGCTGTGGGATTGTGCCGGAAGATTTAGACTCGGTCGCGCGGATGCTGTGATTGCCATTGGTGGCGGGCTTCAACAGATGTTGGGGGTTTCCTTGCTGCTTCGTGGCTGCGTGGCATTGATTTCATTGCAGTGCCCACCACCTTGCTCGGGATGGTTGATGCCTCGGTTGAGGGAAGACCGGTATCAATACTCCCGTAGGTAAGAACCTTTGTTGCGCTTTTCATTCTCCGCGGCGCGTTGTTGTTGATCTTGATCGCCTCGAGACTTTGAACCACGACGACTATCGCGCGGGGCTTGGTGAGGTTGTCAAATGCGGTTTTATTTCAGATCCGCGATCCTCTCGATCGTCGAAGCTAATCGATGCTGTCTATGATCCTCATTCCGAGAAATCGCTGAACTCATTGAACGATCCATTGCCGTTAAAGCTCGAGTAGTGAGTGCTGATCTTCAGCGAGAGCGGTCCCCGTGAGTTCTTGAACTACGGGCATACCTTGGCGCATGCGATCGAAAAGATTGAGAACTTCCACTATCGCCACGGTGAGGCAGTGGCTATCGGTTGTGTGTTTGCAGCTCATCTTGCATGGCGTCGCGGGGATGCTAAGTGAAGCCGAGGTTCAGCGTCATGTTGAGGACTTCTCAGCCCTTGGTCTTCCAACCTTCTATGAAGGGGCATCGATCGATGCATTGCTTGAGGGTGATGCTTTCGGATAAGAAGGTACGTGCCGGGTATTTTGCGCTTCGTTCTTCTTGATGGAGCAAACCATCCTGTTACGGTGAAGGTTAGGCCACTAGGAAGTAATTGATTGTGCTCTCTCGATGGGAATGCGACAGTGAATGCGCGTGAGCATCCGACTCAGTTCTCGTTGGGACTTCTGGAAGCGGAAAAACTTGCGTTGCACGGGAAATTGCAGAGCTGCGGCTTAAGAGTGCAAGAAGATCAGAACTTCTTGCTTCCTCATATTCGCGATCGTTTGATGAATTAGTTTTTGGACGAGCATTTTTCCTTTGCAAGAAGCGCTGAGAGAACGTTGGATTCAGCTTTTGTCCAGTAGCTGCGATATTGCTGTGTTGTCACCCTCGCAGGTTAATAGTTCTCGGATTCTTTCCAAGCTTTCACAGCTGATCGATGAAGGCACTTCAATTGTCCTACTGAGGACTTCCATCGATGAGGCTGCGCGTCGCGTCGGGACTCAATGCTCCGCGTTCTGTGGGATTGGGGACGCCCAGAGCGCTATTTGCTTCGATGAGTCGGCAATTGGATCGCACTTATCAAGATCTTGCCACTTTCTCATGTGATACTGGCGAAAAATACGGCGCGTGAGGTAGCGGATACCATCATTGCGGCGTGTAAAGATAGCCACGGTTTAAGCTCACCCGATTTGGGAGGATTTTATAGTGGCAACGACAAATGATCTCAAGAACGCGCACCGTTATGGCTGATCGACGGCCAGCTCTGGCAGGTTGTCGAGTTCCAGCACGTCAAGCCGGGTAAGGGCCCCGCATTCGTGCGCACTAAGATCAAGAATGTTCTGTCTGGCAAGATCGTTGACCGTACTTTCAATGCGGGAATGAAGATCGAGACCGCGACGGTTGACCGCCGCGACATGACCTACCTCTACCAAGATGGTACCGACTACGTCTTCATGGATTCCTCTACCTACGAGCAGATCAATGTCCCCGCTGAAGTTGTTGGTGACGCTGCTCATTTCATGGTTGAGAATCAGGATGTGATTGTTTCTCAGCACGACGGTACGGTTCTCTTCATTGAGCTTCCCGCCACCGTGATTTTTGACGATTGCACACCGAGCCCGGTTTGCAGGGTGACCGTTCTTCGGCCGGTACGAAGCCCGCCACGCTCGAGCCGGTTACGAGATTCAGGTTCCGCTCTTCATGGAAGAGGGGACCCGCGTGAAGGTTGATACCCGCGATGGTTCCTACTCGGACGCGTGACTGACGATAATGTCTCACAAACATCAGTTCACTCTCGTACCAAGGCGCGTAAGCGTGCCGCTGACGTCGTCTACGGGCAGATCAACGCGGCATGGGGGCGTAATGCTACTGTCTTGCGTGATCTCCTTCGTGAACGCAAGGTCATTACAGCAGCACGAGCGCCGCTGCCGGATTATTCGATTCGTATGATCGAAGGCGTCGCTGACGAGCTTTATCGGATTGATCGTTTGATTGATACCCACGCTCATACGGGCCTTGATCGTATTCCCGCAGTTGATCGTGCGGTCCTGCGGGTCGCGGTCTCGGGAAATGCTGTCTAACTCTGACGAGGTTCCTCGGTTATTGCGATCGATGAAGCGATTTCCAATTGTTAAGTCGATTTCAACGGAAGAATCCGCAGGCTTTGTGAATGCGATTCTTGATGCGATACGTCAAGATATTGAGTCTCCTTCATGGTCTCGGCGCTCAGTGAGGTCGACGGCAGTCGTGAGTCTGATGAAGAACTCAGTGCTGACGAACTGACAGAGCTGGATGATCTTCTCAACGAGTACTAAAAATGCGTGAGTGATAAAGCGGGGTGCCTGTCGGCATCCCCGTTTATGACTACCGACCGCATCAGTTAGTGTGTGATGTTTGACACAAATTACTATGGGGGAAGTTGTTTCAACTTTCACACTCGCACTTCTCTTTAATTCCTGCTATAGCCACCTGTACGGATTTCTGTTTGTTTTTCACGATGCTCTGATAGTTTCCCGCCCCTGCAGGTCACAGGCAGTTTCTACTGTCAAGGTCAGTGCAGCCGTTTCACCGCAGTGAAACGGCTGCTGGAAAAACCGTCTTAATCGCACATCTGTATTGAGGTTATTTGAATGGCTCTTCACTCGCTTTTTGCCCGTGTTGCGCGCATCGTCGGTTGCAGTTGCACCAAAACTATCAAAATAGTGCGATGCTTATTCCCTGTCGGGGAATCTAGAAAAAGGAGCGTAGCGAGATGGCACTGCCAGATCTGACTCCGCAACAGCAGCCCAGGCTCTGAGAAGGCGACGCGCGCTCGTCGTCGGCGCGCTGAGGTGAAGGATGCGCTCAAATCGCGAAAGATTACTCTGTCTGAAGTCATCGACATGGCTGCAACAGATGATGCAATCGCGAAGATGAAAGTGCGTTCTTTGCTGGAAGCCCTGCCTCGAGTCGGTGTGAGTACTGCGGAAGCATTGATGAACGAGATCAAGATTGCGCCTTCAAGGCGTGTTCGAGGTCTTGGTCAGGTGCAGTGAGAAGAATTAATTCGTCGCTTCGGCTGAACTTTTAAGCCAGCTGTGGCAGCATACAGGCATGTCTTCATCTACGGTTACCGTCGTTGCAGGTCCCACACGGCTGTTGGTAAGGGGAAACTGTGATTGCGCGCTTGCGTGAGCTATTTCCTGAAGTTGAGCTCTCGGTTTCGATGACAACGCGTTCTCCGCGACCGGGAGAAATCGACGGAGTGCACTACCACTTTGTCACTGAGGCTCAGTTCGCCCAGCTCATTGATTCCAAACAGATGCTGGATGGGCACTCGTTGCGGAAAAATATCATTACGGAACACCGCGTGGTCCAGTAGATGATGCAGTTCGACGGGTGTGCCTTTCCTCCCGTGAAATTGATGTAGACTGGCGCACGTCAAGTTCGTGAATCGCTTCCTGACGCTCGCTTTGTTTTTATCGCGCCGCCCTCATGGGAAGTGCTTGTTTCGCTTGGTTGGTCGCGGCACCGAAGATCCTGCTGAACAAGAGCGTCGTTTGCGTACTGCAAAGGTAGACTTGCGGCTGCAGGTGAGTTTGATGTCACCATCGTTAATGATGATTTGGAGCTTGCTGTCCATGAACTAGCCATGTGATGGGTCTAGAACAGAAGCCGGTTCTTGCCAGTTATATCAGGAGAGATTTGCATGTCCGGAATTGTTGCGCAGCCCGAAGGCATCACCTACCCGCCGATTGACGACCTGCTGGAGCACGTCGATTCAAAGTATGCCTTGGTGATTTTTGCTGCCCGTCGTGCCCGCCAGATCAACTCCCTACAACATCCAGCTTGAGCAGAATATGATCCAGTTCGTCGGACCTGTTGTAGAAACTGAAGTCGACGAGAAGCCCTTGGCGATTGCACTCACGCGAAATCGATGAAGGCCTGTTGACCCTTGAGTCAGCACCCCAAGCCTGATCAGCAGCCCGCTCACATCGTTCTCGGTGTGTCAGCGGGCATTGCTGCATATAAAGCCGTTTTCCTTTTAAGAATCCTTCAAAGAGACGGCTATCGTGTCCGTGTTGTTCCAACACCTTCTTCACTTTGAGTTCGTCGGGCGAGCAACCTGGGGAAGGGCTCACCGCAAAGCGTGAACACTGATGTTTTTCATGGTGGGGGAGCAGACCACGTCGAGTTAGCGCGGGGTTGTGCCGCTATTGTTATTGCACCCGCTACCGCTGATGTTATTGCTCGGATAGCGAATGGTCAGGCCGATGACCTTTTGACAACCACTGTTCTTGCCAGCGATTGCCCTGTAGTTATTGCACCCGCCATACGCACACGCAAATTGGCGTGCTGCTGCAACGCAGGAGAATATTACCGCCTTCGAAATCGCGGATATGTCATTGTTGGCCCGGAAGACGGTGATCTCGCTTCCGGTGACCACGGGGCTGGCCGGATGAGTGAACCTGAGGATATTGCGTCCCACGTGCGCAGAGCGTTTGGCGCATCAGGTGACCTTGCGGGAAAGAAAATTCTGATAACCGCTGGCGGTACCGTGAAGCAATTGATCCAGTCCGCTTTCTCGGTAACCGCTCAACTGGTCGACAGGGGAATCGCGATCGCCCGGCGAGGCCCTCAGTCGCGGTGCTGAGGTCACTTTAATAACTTCCAATATCGAGGCTGCTCTTATTCCCAAGGGGTGCAGCGTGATCGATGCCCCTTCCGCTCAAGACGTCTACGACTCTGTGATGTCTCATCTTGGGCACACTGATGCATTGGTCATGGCGGCTGCGGTTGCTGACTACCGCCCACGGGTGACCTCGGCCTCGAAAATCAAAAAAGAAGAAAATGAATCAGCGCCGCCTCGGATCGAACTCACGGAAACGACTGATGTTCTGCGCAGCGTGAGTTCGTCTCCCAACCGCCCTCGCGTGGTGCTTGGCTTTGCTGCTGAGACCGGCGATCAAAACACCGTGCTGTCCTATGGGGCAGCGAAAGCCAAGCGTAAAGGTGCGGACTATCTTGCTGTGAATGCAGTGGGTGCCGATATCGGATTTGGCGATGTTCCCAACTATGTATGTCCTGAACCAAGAGGGGTCAGTAGTGACCCAAGGTGGGGGAACGAAGGCAGATGTTGCCCGAATCCTCATTGATCTCATTTCACAGCGGTTCGATACGATGGAGGCGTGAGCGATATGCGTAAGTACTTTACTTCTGAATCCGTAACCGAAGGTCACCCCGATAAGGTCTGTGACCGAATTTCTGACTCGATTTTGGACGCCTTCTTGAGGCCGATCCTCAGTCGCGTGTTGCTGTGGAAACAATGGTGACAACCGGTTTTGGTTCATGTGGCTGGCGAAGTTTCAACCAACGCTTATGTTGAAATTCCGCAGATTGTTCGCGAACAGATCCTCGAGATCGGCTACGACTCATCACGCAAAGGGATTTGACGGTGCCTCCTGCGGTGTTTCCGTGTCTATTGGTGCCCAAAGCAGTGATATCGCGGATGGCGTGGATCATTCCTTGGAGACGTTACGGTTCAAGATGGAGGGATCGTCGTGAGGCTCAGGGCGCGGGCGACCAGGGCATGATGTTTGGCTATGCCTCGGATGAAACTCCTGATCTTATGCCTGCGCCAATTTGGCTTGCACAAGCTTGCGGAGCGTCTTGCTGCAGTTCGCCATCAAGGACTTGCTCATGGTCTTCGTCCTGACGGAAAGATGAAAGTCACTCTTGCTTATGATGAGCAGGGTGTTCCTCGCGAGATCGATACGCTTGTCATTTCGACTCAGCGACCCGAGCTTGGCATAAGTGAACTCGAAGAGACAATTGCGAGTTGGTTGTTTCTCCTGTGCTCGAAGAGACGGGCTTTGGGCCTTTCAACTGAAACAATGAAGCTTCTTGTTAATCCTTCTGGGCGCTTTTGTTATCGGTGGACCTGCCGGCGATGCAGGTCTGACTGGACGCAAGATTATTGTCGACACCTACGGAGGCATGGCCCGTCACGGAGGCGGTGCTTTCTCTGGTAAAGATCCGTCAAAGGTTGACCGTTCGGCTGCATACGCAGCGCGCTGGATCGCTAAGAATATCGTTGCCGCGGGCTATGCGAAACGCTGTGAGATTCAATTGGCCTACGCAATCGGTCGTGCGCATCCAGTCGGACTTTATGTCGAGACCTTTGGTACCGGAACTGTGAGTGATGACGTTCTTACCGATGCCATCACCCGCTGCTTGATCTTCGCCCTGCAGGAATCATCGAAAGACCTTGATCTTCTACGACCGATTTACGCGAAGACCGCTGCTTATGGCCACTTCGGCCGCCCAATTTTCCCTGGGAGCAGACGGATCGTGTGGCTCGACTCCAGGAAATTCTTCAATGAGTGCTACCCTTCGCCACCCGTCCGACAAACTGCGGAACCGCCATCGAAATGGCGGTTTCGGGGATCATCGGTCTATGCGCCTCCTTCGTCCTCTCGATCGAGGCGTGGCAGTTGGCGGCGGATCAGGGACGGACATTTAGCTGTGACGTGTCTTCGGTTCTGTCGTGCTCTGCCGTCGCAGCCACTCCGCAGGCTCGAGTTCTAGGGATTCCCGAATGCCTTTTTGGGGATCTTTTTCGAGGCCGTTGTTTTGACCGTTTCCTTCGCCCTCATTGCAGGGGTACGTTTTCCGAAATGGTATTACCTGGGGGTTGAAGCTCTCTATACCATCGGCCTGCTCTTCGCATATTGGCTCTTCACGCAATCGTATTTCGTCATTCACGTGTTGTGTCCGTGGTGTTTGCTCATCACAATAACGACGACGCTTGTTTGGTTTTGAGCCACACGAGTATGCATTTCTCAGGAGTGCTCCCGCACCCTGCGTGGTGGAAGTCTGTGATGAAGGCCGGTGGAGACTGGCTGGTCGTCGTCCTCGTTATTGCAGCTGTTCTTGCAATGATCGTTGTGCGATACGGTTCAGTACTTTTCGGTAATTGATCAGTTGGTGCTCAATCGGTCTTCAAATGCCGGTTCAATGTGCTGAACTAGGTACATGGTGATGGACGCGTTGCCCTTCCGGGTTTTGAATCAGACCGTGATGTGCCACGGTTGATCGCGCATGTCTATGTTGATTCTGACCTTTCACACCTCGATTACCCGCTGGATTATCTCGTCCCCACCCAATGGGAATCGATGGATCTCACTGGATTTATCGTGCAGGTACCCTTTGCGGGGCGAAAACAGAGTGGATGGGTCCTTTCGTGTAGAAACGCAGTAACATCGACTGGCCATCCGCGAAATTATCGATGTTGTTTCGACTATTTCAGTCGTTTCACCGAAGACTTTTGAATTAGCTTCCTACATAGCGAAGCGTTTCTCTCAACCGCCTCTACGGTATTGGGAATCGCCATTCCTCCAAGACGTGCACGGGTTGAGCAAGATTAATATCCTCGGCCTGCTGACTTGAAGATCGGGCAGGGAGATCCCTGGCAAGCTTTTTGAACTCGGCCATGCATTTCTGAACATGTGGGTCAGGGGAGTACCCGCGCCGTATGGACATCAATTCCAGGACGATCGAGTCTGAAATCGCCCATCTTATTGCTTCTGTTCAGAAAGCTGGAAAGACGGCTCTTATCGTTGTGCCGACTTCTCGAGTTGCGGGTGAACTAGCATCTTCGTTGTCTACGATCTTTGACACATCGATCCCCATTTACACTACAGAACAGACGGCCAGTGAGCGCTACCGTTTTGTACCTTCAAGCGGAGATTGGGACGCATCGCGTCATCGTTGGAACGCGTTCAGCGGTGTGGCTTCCCATGAAGGACCTCGGACTGATCGTTATCTGGGGCGATGGGGATGACCATCTTCGTGAACCGCGTGCTCCGCGCACTGATGCATTGGACGTGGCGGTTGCACGTTCACATCTTGAACATGTCGCTCTTGCTGTTGGAAACTACCTCACTCGGTAAAAGCGCAGTATCTGTCGAACGCTCCTGGGCGATTTCTCTTACTCCACAACGTGAGGTATTGCGAGCATCGACGGGACGTTTTGTCGTCGCTGATTCTTTTTGATCAGGAGCGGCAGGAAAGTCTGCTTTTACTCATCTACCACCGGATGCATTCTCCTGTATTCGTGCGGGATTGAAAGAGGACCCGTTCTCATTCTTTCTGCGCATTCGGATATATCCCTGTTGTCGGTTGTTCTCGCTGCGGAAGACCTGCTCGCTGCGAATACTGCTCAGGACCGCTTCAATCAGAGGCTGACCATTCGATAGTGTGTTCATGGTGCGAGCGCAAGAGTGAGAATTGGTCGTGCCTTAAATGCCAGGGGACAACCCTTAAATGGTGGCGCCTTGGCTCTGAGCGCATCGGCGAAGAAATCGGTCGTTCTTTCCTCAAATTCCCTTAACCATCACTCAAGCGAATGACGAAACGCGTCCGCGTGTTGGTCCCGAAGCACGGATAGTTGTCTCTACTCCTGGCGTGGAGCCCAAAGCTCAGGACGGCTACGCGGCAGTAATTATCCCCTCAGCTGCGGCGCTTGCCTCGAGGCCCGGTGTGGGCCCCAGAAGAAGCGTTGCGCAGGTGGCTGAATGCCGCGCTGGCCCGTCCTCACGCGCGAATATGGGTCTCTGCTGGGGTCGAACACGCGCTTGCGCAGGCGCTCATTAGATGGAGTCCCGAAGACTATATTCAGCAGCTTCTTGATGAACGCAAGGTTCTTCGTTTCCCACCAACTGCATCAATCGTTGCAATCGATGGCCCTCTTGACCAAGTGAATGCTTTTGTCAGGATCTCCCGCAGAGTTAATCGGTGTTGTTGATGGGCCCTTCGGCTGGAGATCGGTCATCGTCCGGATGATCGGCGCGTCTTACTTCGCTGTGCGACAGCTGATTATCCTCAACTCGCACAAGTACTTCGCGAACGTAATGGTGTGCGTTCGGCACGTAAACGCTATCCGCTTCGCCTCACCTTGAATCCTCCTGAGCTGTTCTAGACAAGCCGATAGACTATGAGCGTGCGTATTGTTTTTGCAGGTACCCCTGAGCCGGCGTTACCGACCCTGTGCCCTGATTTCCTCGCCACATGAGGTCGTTGGCGTTATTACTCGTCCTCCAGCAAAGAGCGGTCGTGGGCGCCATCTAGTCCCATCGCCCATTGCGCAGCGTGCAAGTGAAGCTGGAATTGATCTTTTCGAAACCTCGTCTCTAAAGGAGACGAGGCCTTGGACCGCATTCGTGCGTGGAATGCTGATATCGCGGGTTGTCGTCGCCTATGGCGCTCTGATTCCTCTGCGTGTTGCTTGAGGCTCTTCCGCATGGTTGGCTCAATCTTCATTTCTCAGATCTGCCTTTTCTTCCGTGGTGCAGCTCCCGTGCAGTGGGCAATCCTGTCGGGGCTGAGTGAAACTGCATCTAGCGTTTTCCAGCTAGAAGAGGGGCTGGATACGGGTCCCGTTTTTTCTCGCCAAAAGGTCGAGATCGCCGATCAGACCAGCGGTGAGCTCCTCGATGAGATGGCGCGCTGAGGCGCTCAGCAAGTTGTCGATGTGGTGAATGCAATTGAGGCCGGACAAGCTCTTGCACAGCCACAGTTGTTCCTGAGGGTGTGGAACCCAGCTATGCCCGCGCATGGAACAGTGATGGTGCTGTCTCCTTGATGAGAGTGCCCGCCAGACGTGGCTGAGAATCCGCGCGGTGATTCCCAGCCCAGGTGCATATACGGAGTTTCGTGGGCAACGACTCAAGCTAGGTAAGGTTTCTTTGACCGATGTTCCTACCCCCGGCCCTGGCCGTCTCATCGTTTCGAAAAAGAGCGTCCTTGTTGGTTGCACGGACTTCTGTCTCGAGCTTGGTCAGGTTGCTCCCGCCGGGAAAAAATGGATGGATGCAGCTGCATGGGCACGCGGCGCCCGATTGGACAGTGATACTCGACTCGGTGAAGGGATAGCGCTCTGATGGCAACTCACCGTTATTCCGATGGATATCGTTCCTTCCGCGAAGCGGATCCTGCCCGCCAGGTTGCCTCGAGGTCCTAACACTGGTGCGCAATGAGGATGCCTACGCAAATCTGGTTCTTCCAAAAGTTCTGAAATCTTTTGAAGGACAGGCGCATCTCGATCAACGTGACCGAGCTTTCGCTGTTGAACTCACCTACGGCACCCTACGCGAACAGGGATTCCTTGATTGGGTGATCTCTAGAAACTCTTCACGTCCGCTTTCCGATATCGAAGGCGGCATCGTCGATATCCTGCGTCTTGGCGCTGACGTTGCGCATGCAGTTCCCAACCATGCTGCGGTTTCATGCAAACCGTTGATCTTGTGCGGCAGTATCTCAGTGCCAGTCCAGCAAAGTTCATTAATGCTGTTTTTGCGTTCTGTGATCCGTGAGGGTGACGAGGCAGGGCAGGAAGCTGTGAATGAACTTCCGGAATCAGAACGCCTGGCGATCGAATACCTCATCCGCAATGGATGGTCGAGGAATATTGTCGTGCGCTCGTTGCCAATGGTTGTTCCAGTGAAGAGATTACGGAGCTTCTGGCTGCCAACAACCAGGCACCCTACGTTTCCTCGTCGCATGCCCAAGCCTCATTGAGGTTGATGAACTTGCTGATCAGTGTCTTGATCACTTGCGAACTCGTATCGCTGATGGCGAGGTATCTCCCTACGCTGTTCTTCTTGAGTCCGGGGATCCAGCCCGTATTCCTGCAATCAGGCAGCGGCGAGCAGCGGTTCAGGATGAGGGTTCTCAACTAGCCGGGATTTTTGCAGCTCAAGTCCCCGTGACGGGGAAAGATCAGAGCTGGCTCGACCTACGCAGGTCGGAGGTAAAAGCGGCGCTGGTCGCTTCATTGAGTGTTGAACGAGGCGCTCAGCTTGTCGCCAACAGAGGTACATCTCATCGAGCGCGACTCGTCGAAAAAGACCCTCGAACTCCTTGATAACACAGAAGTGGTGTGCTCTGATGGAACACGCTTTGGCGGTGAGGGCACACGCTGGGCTTTAGAGTCTTTCGACCGTGTCATTATTGATGCGCCGTGCTCTGGCCTTGGATCGATGCGCCGTCGGCCGGAATCACGTTGGCGCAGAAATCGAGATGATGTCTCGCGGTTGGTTTCCCTTCAGGCGGAGCTACTCGATCGAGGAATCGAATTGACCAGGCCTGGGGAGTGACGGTTTTATATCACCTGCTCGCCGGTCGTTGAGGAAACTCTCGATCAGATTTCACGTGTTCTCTCCTCAGGACGTGTCGAGCTGGTGGATCTGCGCCCTGTGGCCTCGCAAATTACTCCCAGGCCCCTTAACCTTCCGCAAGCAGAAGGAATTGCTGCTCGAACAATTCAGCTATGGGAACACCGTAACGAAACTGATCTTATGTTTATTGCTGCTCTCCGAAAACTTCCAGTAGCTCAGGAGCTCTCACTGACCACGCGCTCATTTCGCCTTCGATTCTAATTGCGATATTGCTAGACTTGAGGACGAACTGAAAAAGATTTCAGTGCTGATATCGCTCATGTAGATGTCATGGACAATCACTTTTGTCCCGAACCTCACGTGGGGTCTTCCCGTCGTGGAGGCCTGCGTCAACACTGGCATCTTGCCCATTGATGCTCACCTGATGATTGAAGATCCAGATCGGTGGGCACCTGCGTACGCTGAAGCCGGTTGTGCGTCGGTCACCTTCCATGCCGAGGCCGCTTCCGCACCGATCCGCACCGCTCGGGAAATCCGACGTCTGGGTGCCCGTGCTGCTCTTGCGCTCAAACCTTCGACGGACATCGCGCCCTACGTCGATAGTTTTGCCGGAGTTCGACATGATCTTGATTATGACGGTCGAACCGGGTTTTGGCGGTCAGAGTTTCCTGAATCGATGCTTTTGCAAAGATCCAACGGACGCGGGATGCAATCGCCTCGCGTCTTTGGATATTTCGATTCAAGTAGATGGGGGAGTCTCGCGTAAGACTATTGAGCGCGCTGCTGACGCGGGCGCAACAAATTTTGTTGCAGGATCGGCAATCTTCCGCGCCGATGATGCCTTTGAGGAAATCGCAACACTGCGTTCTCTTGCGCAATCGCACATGCACTGAAGATGACACTCGCTTCCTCGCGTGCCAGAATAACTATGTACTTCGGGGTCGGTGTAAGTCCGAGCCGGCGGTGAAATCGCGACCCGCATCATTCGATGCGGTTGAACTGAGTGTAATTCCAGTACCGACAGTTAAAGCCTGGATGGAGAAGTAGTTGAGCGGGCCTAGTGTCTGCTGAGCGGCTGCATAGCTCGAAGTGCGGGAAGGATTACCGTGAGCCGTCGAGCACCTCGCCGTTTCACCGTTATCGCCCCGCTTATTGTCATCGTCTGCTTAGTCTGGTGGGCGATCACCGCATTTAGCGGGATTCAAGCGTGGCGTCTTCCTTCGCCGTACGCCGTCCTCGCCCGAGGATACTCCCTTGTTCAACAGCCTTCGCTTTGGCTTCGCTTTCGCGCGAACTGGAGTCGAGGCCCTGAGTCGGTGGATTCATTGGTGTGTGCGTTGCACTTCCATTAGCTACCTGATCTTCCGTTTCCGTACCATCGCCGAGGGCTATTGAGCCCTTCTAGGGGCCTCGCAGGCTTTTACCCGCCGTCGCCCTGGCACCATTTTTGGTTCTCTGGTTCGGCTACGGATTGATTCCAATTTCGATGCTCTGTGCATTGATCGCTTTCTTCCCTATTCTCATCTCCTCCCTGGTTGGCTTACGTTCCTTGGATCGCCAAGTATGCGAGGCGGCACAGCTTGACGGGGCAGCAGGGATCACGATGGCCGTCAAGATTGAGATGCCACTTGCATCACCAGCGATTCTTGCTGGTATTCGCAACGGTTTCACTCTGTCTATTACCGGCGCTGTCGTCGGAGAAATGGTGATGGGAGGAAAGGGGCTGGGAATGCTCCTTTCTCAGATGCGCACGAATGTCGATACGGCAGGAATGTTTGTTGTGATCGTGCTCCTGTGTATACAGGCAGTTGTCATCTACACACTCATGTCCGCATGGGAAAAGCGCTCACGCGTGATGGTTGAAACAGACTAGGTGCGACATACTATTGGAGAGCATTATGCGTCCTATTGTTCGTGGAATTGCCGGTTTACTTACGGCAGGATTTGTGATGAGTGGTTGTTCCAGCACCTCCCTCATCATCCGACACAACCGTTATTGGTTTGACCTATGTGCCAAATGTTCAATTCTCCGGTGTCTACCTTGCCGAGGATAATGGCGATTACTCCAAGGAAGGAGTAAAGGTCGATATCCGCCATCATGGCAATGATGAAGGGTATTTACGGCTCTTGTGAGCGGACAAAGGCAACTTGTCCTCGCTACAGGGAGACGAGGTAGTCCAGGCCAGATCACAAGGCATGGATGTCATTTCGGTGAGCCAATACACCGTGAGCAGCCAAACGTGATCTTGACCCGAGCCGATACCGGAATCAAGAGCGTTAGTGACTTGAAGGGGAAAAAGTAGGAATCCCAGGAGAATACGGATCTTCATGGCTCGCTCTTCAGGCGTACTTAGCTAGCGCCCACATGACGACATCTGACATCAGTGTTGTATCCATCGGTTATACCCAAGTTTCTGCATTGAATAATAAAGACGTTGATGCAGTTGTCGGCTTTGCAAATAATGATGCTGTTCAGCTTTCGGCTGCTGGCGTCGACACCCGTGTTGTTGACTGTGATTGCACCATTCCTTTGATTTCGGCATCTCTGGTCACGACATCGAAGTGGGCGAAGGAAAATCCTGAAAAGCTGAAGAAGGTTCTTCGCGCGACACAACAGGGGATGACAGCTGCGGTCGAGCATCCAGATCAGCCATTTGCTGCCACTGAGAAGCGTGACACTACCCTGACTGATGATAAACGCGCTCCACAGCCACTCAGATTCTCAATGCGACGAATCTACTGATTTTGGGAGCGAATTCGAAGGTTTCATCTGGAACAAGATCAAAATCGCTGGCGAGATGATCAACTTTATGTCGTCAATTTCGCTTCTCGAGCACGAAGTCACTCTTGATCAAGTGATGACAAACGATTACATCCCGCAGTCGTAGTTTTGCGGCTTTAGAAATAGTGATTCCCTCAGCTTGCCGATATTCGGGCTGAGGGATCACTATCTTCGGTAATTCCTAAGAGTTTGCAGGAGAGGCCTTCAATCGCATCAATGCTGTGCTTCATATCCAAACGATGGGCGAAAGCGAGTTGTACCCTGGCGGAAGTTCAGTCTTCGAGAGGATGTTCAAGCCAATAATCGAGAAAAGCAGCCAATTGCCTTGGATTTCGGGCATTAAACATGTTGCGTGGATCTGAGGGAATAACGCCACGTTGATGACTGTTCAGAGCGAGCAATAATTGTACACAACCCTCGAGCTATCGCTTCAAGCGCAGCCAGGCCTTCAATTTCGACCAGCGCGCAATGAACGTAGATATCAGCGCGATCCAACAAGGCAATTTGCTGGTTATGGGGAACGAAGCCAATATGGACTTGAGCCGCTAGGGGAGCGGCCAGTTTGTGCAGATCGCGTTCCAGCGGTCCACTTCCGGAAAGATGAAGATCAATGTTGTCGGGGAGTGACGTGAATAGGCTAAAAGCTCGAAAGTACCTCATGATTCTTCTCCGGAGCCAAACGTCCAGTTGATACCAAAAGTAAAACGACCGGTTACGTCGTTGGTATTTCGTGATCTGCCTTCAGATACTTTCAAAACCTGATGCTTTATCGATTCTTCAGAACGAATCGAGGAAGATGGTGAGCCATTGGAAAAAGCTGAAATGGGAGTTTGATATCCAGCGGCTTGTAAGCGTTCCTTTGCAGCTTCTGTTGGTGCGTGAATCGCATCGCAGTACAGAATACACCGCGTAATCGAGAGGAGTACAGAATTCGGTTGAATAGAGGTTTATTGAGAGCAGGAAAAGAGCCAAAAAGTTTTCTGGATAGACATGAAAACTCCCCGACAATAGGTAGTGCAAAGCGCCGTGCTACACGAACAAGTTCAGTATTTGCCGGAAGAGGATCTTCAACGTACAGGATCTGCGCCCACCTCAGAGCGGCCTCGAAAATTGAGCGGTCGGGGCGAGCGATATTGAAGTCCTCGGCACTGATGTACCTGTCAAAGAAAGGAATGCTGAGGCGCTGGGTGGGTAGTCAACATGTGAAGAATCGTGCCTAGGAGATCACACACGTACCTCGTGTCCGCGAGCGCGAAGACCAGCACAAAAATCGCGGGCTGAACGAGCAAGCCCATTAGAGGTATTCGTAAAATCGCTTGCCGATGAAGAATCTGCATCGCGTTCTCCGCGTGTATTGGTGAACAGTGTGTTTAGTAGCTGCAAGGTCTTTCGCGCACTAGGCTAAAGCGTGCATCAATTTTGTCACAAGGAGGGGGCATTGTGGAGAGCAACGATACCAGTGTGCGTATCCTCGACCTGCTCTTTGAACTGACTTATGCAGAACGCGGGCGTTCGCGTTCCCAGATTCGCAGGCTCACATTACCGAAAATTGAGCGATACCGCGTTCGATTCAGCTTTTACTCGCGATAAAGAGACGCTTAAAAATTGGTGTTGACATTGAGGTTCAACCGCGTGGAGATGAGCTCGTTTACCGCTTATGCCGGTCAAATCCTGAGCTGCTTAAGCTTTCACTCGAAGAACATTCGCTGCTCGACTTAGCCTCGACAGCATGGAATGATCCGTCAACAACTGAGCTTGCCTCGACAAAGTTGCGGGCATCTTCCATAGCAAATCGCAAGTCTTCGATTGATTTTCATCTCTGGGCGCTGAACATGTCCTTCCATTATTCCAAGCGATCACTGCAGCTAGCGTTGTTTCCTTTGCATATAGAAGTCCCAGGGGAACCGGTAATCGCGCTGTGGAGCCATGGAATCTCCTCATTTCAGGCTCAGCAATTTATCTTCAGGGCTATGACCTTGACCGAGGCGATGAACGTAGCTTCAGGCTTTCGCGCATTCTGCCTCCGATCGAGGTGCTTGGAGAGCCCGGCGATGCTTATCCTCGTCCCTCGGACCGCTCAACGATCGGTATTTCACGTCCACTTGAGCCGAGCTTCTTAGCCAGAGTAGGCAGTGAAGCGTGGAAGAGCGCACTGCGCGAGGACAGCTACTGGGGGCGAGACACGGAGCAATGGCAACGCTTCAGCGGCCACGTTGCTCCTTACAGTTTCTGGACCCATTTCATCTTGTCTCATGCTCACGATGTTGTCCCGATCGGGCCGACTGAGTTTTCCTCGGATTTACAGGACAAACTCCAGAGTGCGTTGTCTCTGAACGGAGGCCAAAATGCCTGAAGAAGCTCCAGTTCAGGTCGCACGGATACTCGCAATGGCCTCGTGGATTATGGATAATCCTGGCCACAATGTTCGTCAGATCGCTCAGCATTTCGGGCCGAAGTTCACGCTAGGATTCGCCGCGATTTAGAGTACATGGAGCAAATCGGCGACTCGATGATTGATCGTTCCTACGGGCTGGATTGGGATCTGTGAGAGACAGAGGAGTGGTGGTTCTTCGCGGGAGCTTGACCCCCTCTCTTCCTAAGCTCACCCCTGCCGAGGCCGCGGCTCTCCTAGTTGCGTTACGTGCTCTTGCGCCTCACTCAGTGAGTCTGAGGAAGAGGTTTTGCTGAGTACTGTTGCATGAAACTTTGCCTCTCAGTGCAAGCCAGGGGGAGACGCGAAGAGGCTCTGAAGTGATTCACCTTGAGCAGGAAAGGTCAAACTCTTCTGAGCTACAGAAAGAGAACAACGCTCAACACGTTATTGATCTGCGCTATGCGATCGATGAGTTGCGCGAGGTGTCTTTTAGTACCTCGGTGTTGAAGGATTTTTATCACGCTGCGTCTGATCCGCTGGACTCAAACACTAAGTACCGGTTGGATTCTTGATGCATGGGATCCGATTCAGAAACTCACAGGAGCTATCGCGTAGATCGGATGAATAATCTTGTTATCGGCGAGAAGCATCCGAGGGGTATCAATTCCTTCTGAGCCCGCTCCTTCAACGCTGACGCTGACGATCTCTGCCAATGCGCGATGGATCTGCGAGGACTTCGAATCTACTGTGATTTCTGAAGATGCAGAGATGATTACATGTTCCTTGCCTATTTGGAACGAGGAATGGATCCTTGCGCTGCTGTGTGATATTTCGGGCCGATATCATTGAATGTCCCTCAGGTGGATGCAGCGTCAGTCGATTATGCACAAGCGCGATGGAAATTTGGGAAGAGGCCAGGATGATCAGGAGCGAGGCGTGAGTCCAAAGCGAAAGAGACGCCGCGCGAGTATGGAGGCCGCTGAGCCACAAGACTCTTCCTGGTCACCAGCAGAGGGAATGGCACAGTTTCGACAGCAGCAAAAGATTGATCGATCTTTCGGAAAGCCGCTACGTAGAGGACTTGAGCTCACCCCTGATCACTTCCAAATCCAAGCAATGGATGCTCTAGAAGCTGGCCACAGTGTGTGGTTTGCAGCACCTACCGGCGCTGGGAAGACAGTTGTTGGCAGATTTGCCGTCGCGCTTTCGCTTTCGACGGGTTCGCGCGCTTCTACAGCAACACCGATTAAGGCGTTATCAAACCAGAGTTTACTGATTTTTCAGAAGCGCTATGGCGAAGGCGCGTTGGTCTCATTGACTGGGGATACGTCCATTAATCCAGATGCTCCCATCATCGTCATGACCACAGAGGTCCTGGCAACATGATTTATATGAGGGGCAGACCTGTCCAACTAGCCGTTGTGCTGGATGAAGTTCATTATCTAGCCGACCGTTTTCGTGGACCCGTCTGGGAAGAAGTGCTGATCCACCTTCCTCAACACACAAAGGTCATTGCTCTTTCAGCGACGGTGTCGAATGCCGAAGAAATTCGGAGAATGGATTGGTCAAGTTCGTGGTTCTTGCGATGTCATTATTTCCGAGACGCGACCGGTGCCTCTTTTTCAGCTTTTATGCTTGTCGATGGAGAACTCTACGACGTCTACGCGCCATCACGACGTGGTTCTGGGCAATCTCAGCGTTTGAACCCAGAACTGCTGTATGCCTGTCTCTCCGCAAGGTCGACGCTCATCAGCGGCGTTTCCGTTCGCGTCCAGCGACCGTTATTACCCTTTTGATCGCGCCAATCTGCTTCCCGCTATTGTTTTTATTTTCTCGCGGGCTGGGTGTGAGGATGCTGTTCGCGAAGTGATCGCCTCGGGTGTGACTTTGATGAACCGGTCTCAGGCAGAGCAAATACGGCGTATCGCAGAGGAAGCAACGGCGATGATTCCTCCAGAGGATTACGCAGTTTAGGTATTGACTCTTGGATTAAAGCTCTGGAACGAGGTATCGCGGCTCACCATGCTGGTTTGCTACCCTGATGAAAGAAAACCGTTGAAAAGCTGTTCTCAATGGGGCTCATTCGTCTTGTCTATGCGACAGAAACACTTGCGCTGGGAATCAATATGCCTGCGCGTTCGGTGGTCATTGAGTCGCTCCAGAAATGGAATGGTGTCGAACACGTACGCTTATCTGCGGGTGAGTTTACGCAGTTATCTGGCCGTGCGGGACGACGCGGTATCGATGTTGAAGGGCACGTGGTTGTCAGCGGACGTCGGGATATCGCCCCCGAGGAAGTTGCCGCTTTGGCCTCGAAACGAACATACCCGCTGGTGAGCGCTTTCCATCCGACCTACAACATGGTTGTTAATCTTTTGGCGCATTCGACACGTAAGGCGACGCGCAAGGTCTTGGAATCCTCGTTTGCACAATTCCAAGCCGATTCTTCGGTCGTCCATCTTGCCCAAAGTGCACGCGCTTTAGAACGTGAATTGATTTCCTGGGAGAGGGAGTCGATTGTTCACGCGGAAACGCTCAAGAGTATTTCTCTATGCGTGATCGGCTTGCGCGTTTGGAGAAAGAAGCCTCACGTGAGCGTAGCCTCCAGCGAAAGCAACAGGATCAGGAGCTTTTCCGTTCGCTGAAGCCCGGGCAGGTCTTCGACATTGGTTCTAAGCGGAGCGCATCGTTACCTGGTCTTGGAGCTGCAGCACTCCGCTGGCCTTCGCCCGCTGCTTCGTACTTTGGGTGCCGATGCTAGGGTTGCATACCCTGAGCGCAGATGATTTCTCGGGTGCACTTGAGCTCGTTGCGCGCCTTCGTGTTCCTCCCTCCGAGGCCTTACGCCGTCATCGTGGACGTGAGGAATGGGCACAGCGGATCCGGAGCCTTCGATCTGAGCACAAAGGGGCAAAGAAAAGCTCTTGACTCGCTGCCGATAGATGCAGAGATTTCTGAACTTCGCATGGCGATTAAGTCGCACCCCGTACACTCGTGTCCACATCGCGAGGAACATGCACGTGCCGGTCACACCTGGGCGCGAAAAATGCTGAGTGCGGAAGCTTCTCAAACGAATCGATGGACGCACGAACTCGGTTGCACAACAATTTGATCGAGTGTGCGAAGTCCTCGATCGAATGGGGTTCTTGAAGAACGATCTCGTAACAGATTCTGGACAGCTGCTGCGTCGTATTTTTGGCGATCGAGATCTGATCGTTGTTGAAGCCCTTAGACAAGGTGTGTGGGATCGTCTTTCGGCTCCCGAACTCGCTGCAATCGTTTCGACGTGTGTCTGCAATCTCGAGGCGAAGAATCAGCAGCGGTTGAACCCTGGACTGCTGCGTCAAGCGCGTTGGCGCAGGCGTGAAGAAACTCTTTCGTTGTCGCAGGCGGTGATGTCGGTGGAGAAGATGTTGGGGTTCCTCAATCCCCAGAACTCGATCCGGGGCTTGCGCAGGCTGTAATGGCATGGGCCAATGGGGCAACTTTGACGACCGCGATCTGGGGGACGCCTCTTCTCGCAGGTGACTTTGTCCGTTGGATTCGGCAGGTAGTAGATCTGCTCGACCAGTGCCCATGTTGCGTCTGCAGAAACTTCAGCGTCGCCCGTCAGGCGCGCAGACTGATTCTGAGAGGAGTTGTCTCTTGGGAAGGGGAGTAAAGACAGCGCCTCAGAAAAGGCTAAAGCGTGGGTTTAAAGGTAGCGCTATTGACCTTGTGCTTTGCTTAATTGCCGGTATTGGTCTGTGGGCAGCCTTTCCCGATATTTCACTTCCTCTTGTGATAATCCCGTCCTTTGCATTGCTTCTTTCTCGTGTTGATCGCGTCGGTGCCTGGCGTGCCTTCGTCTACATGCTGATTTTGCGGGATGACTTTCTGGCTTTTGCTGATTCCGTGGACTATCCAGGCGACAGGCGGTAGCAAGCCGCCATGGATTGCGTTGAGTTTTGTGGAAGCATTCTTCTTCGCTGTGTGGGGCGCACTTGAGAGTGGTCTTATGCGGCTTTCGTGGGCGAAATCCGCCGCGGGGCAAGCGTTTGTAACTGCTGTTTCTTGGGTCGGGATAGAGACAACTCGTTCTCATTTTTCCGTGGTCGGGCTTCCCCATGGGGAAATTTGGCATACCCTCAGGTCGCGACGCCTCTGGGGCGTCTTGCTCCTGGGGCGGGGAAGTGCTTGTGAGCGCTGTGGTTGTCATCTGCGCAGTGCTACTACGACGAAGTTTTGATTTTTCGCGTGAGGATCAACATTGGTATTCGCGACCTTTGTGCTTTGCGTCTGCGTGTGCCTTCAGTCATGTATTCCCATGGCGCTTCTCTGCATGCCTCCCAAGAAGAAGGATCGATCAAGGTTGCTGCAATCCAAGGAAATATTGAGCTTCCTGCCCCTAGAGACATACTCTCAGATTGGGAAGGTTACTGGAAACCATGCGCGATTGACCAGTGAGCTTGCACAAACGGGGGAGAAGGTCGACCTAGTCGTCTGGGGCGAGTCTTCAACTGACCGCGACCCCAAATATAACCGGCTGATAGCGGACCTTATTTCTACCTCGGCAAGGGATATTGATGCGCCAATTCTTGTCGGGATCACACGTGTAGATCAGGATCGTCGATACAACTACATGGGAGTCTGGTACCCAGATACTGGACTGAGCGAATCCTATTACGGCAAACAGATTCCGGTACCTTTTGGGGAATACATTCCGGCACGATCACTTGTTTCGCGGCTTGCGACCGAGGCGGCTCAAGTAGGGATTGATCTTGAAGCGGTCAATAATTCATCGCGTTTCGATGTTCAGTTAGAAGACGGTCGCACTGTCCCTCTTGCACTTGGAATCTGCTTCGAAGTGGCTTATGAAGATCTCCTTGCCGAAGGCGTGAATTCTGGTGGTCAAATCATTGTGATCCCCTCCAACAACTATCACTTTGGGACCAGTGCGGAGGGCGCACAACAGGCGCAGATTTCACAATTTCGGGCGATCGAATTTGCTCGCTCGACTGTGCAAGCATCAACGACTGGAAACTCCGTCCTTGTCGAGGCCGAATGGAAGCCTTCTTTCTCAAAGCGGACGGATGCAATCAGCAACGCTCACTGGTGACCTGCCTCTTCGAAGCTCATTGACATGGGCAGCACATTTTGCGCCGTATTCCGCTAAAATTAGCTGGGTGCTCACTGGAATTCTTCTGGTTGCACTCGCATTTCAAACCATTTCTCGTTCACATGAAAGCGCCGCTGATGACCGACTCGATGATGTATGAAACCGGCAGGGAGTGGTGGCGGTTATTCCCACCTATTGCGAGGTTGAGTCTTTGCCAGGTCTTCTCACGCGCATTCATCAGGTGCTCGGAGCTCAACATTCTTATTGTTGATGACTCTTCTCCCGATGGAACGGGAGAATGGGTCCAAGAGCGCATGAAAACTGATTCGCGCCTTCATCTTTACACGCGGCCTGCAAAGTCCGGTCTTGCAACTGCATATGTTGAGGGACTCGGACAAGCCCTCGAAATGGGTTTCGATTTCCTCATCCAAATGGATGCAGATGCATCGCATCGTCCAGAAGACCTGCCCAAACTACTTGTACGAATGGCTGGACCTGATCAACCTGATATGGTCATCGGTTCGCGGTGGGTTCCGGGTGGAAAAACGAATGGCTGGGCACCCTGGCGGGTTGCACTGTCGCGTGCAGGCAACGCGTATATCAATTTCTGGTTGGGAACTCGAATTAAAGATGCAACAGCGGGCTTGCGTGTTCACCGGGCCTCTTGGCTGCGTGAGACTGGCATTCTTCAGAAGGTCTCAACGAGTTGGTTTCGGTTTCAAGTTGAAATGACGACTCTCGCTGAGTCCATGGGGCGACGATCGTCGAAGTTCCTATTACTTTCGATGAGAGAGAACTCGGAGAATCGAAGCTCTCTGGTGCGATCTTTGTGGAAGAGCTGGTCATGGTGACGAAGAACGGTATAAAGCGCAAATTCTCATCGCGTCGCTGAAAAGGCAGAAAAATAATGGGCGCCCGCCAGGTGGCGGGCCCTACATTATGTCAAGTTATAAGAGGTCGATCAGCCCTTGCGGTAGTGGCCCTCTAGGGCGCAGCTTGCCTTCGCGTAGAAGAGCGAGCTGTTCTTGAAGAACCTCGTTAGCTCTTCGATCGAACGACGCTCAAGAAGCATGTCCCAGTGAGTACGTGCGGAGCTTAGCGGGCTTTTGTTCTTCGTCTTCCGTTGCCTCGCCAATAAGCTCAGCCATTTGTCCGCATTTACATTCCCATGTTGCAGGGCGGTGTTGCTTCGCTTGCGAAGGAACTTCAAATTGGTGTCCGTTTGTGCACAAGTACTTTTGCTGTGAACCGATCGGCGAAGACGACGCCATCTTCAGATTCCATCGACTTAGCACCGATTTGCATTCCGCGTAACGCGCGATCTGCCACCTTGATCCTCCCGCAGTAATAATCGAATAGTAGAAGTTTAGCTGATAAAGGGCTGAGCAGTGTTCTAACTATGCTTTCAGCACATTAGCCGCGATCCGATAATGTACATTATGTCAAGTAATAGGAATTTAGAGAGCGTTGACACTTCGTGGGTAATGAAGCCACTCTCCCATGAATGTGCGTATGAGACGTCGCTGTATGAGTGAGTCAAAACAAAGTGATTAAGAAACCGAACGCTTCATTGCACGACGGGCTGCAAGTTCATCAACAAGGACGTTTTCTTCAGCTCTCGCTAGGGAAGTTCAGCCAGAGAACCTTCGAGTTCACGCCAGACGCGACCGACAGCGATTCCAAACACGCCTTGACCGCCTTGAAGAAGGTCGATAACTTCATCTGTCGAGGTGCACTCGTAGACCGATGCACCGTCACTCATCAAGGTGATCGAGGCAAGATCATCAACACCGCGACGGTGAAGTTGAGTCACTGCAGTGCGGACTTGCTGAAGAGATACCCCTGCATCAAGCAGCTCTTGACGATCTTCAGGACAAGAATGTCCTTGAATGAATACAAACGCTGAGATCCCGAGCCTTTAGCCGCGCGGACTGAAGGCTGAAGCAAGCCGGTGCGCGCCCAGTAATCGAGCTGACGGTAGGTAATTCCAACTGCCGCACAGGCAACAGGGCCTCGGTAACCAACATCGTCACCATCGCGCCCTCCAAAGGGTCGCCAAAGCATAGGCTGACGCCCCTGCATGCTACCCAGCGGTTCTGCGCTCACGAATGCTCCTTGTTTTAGGAATGACCGAACTGAAATTAGATTACGAAGTTGAAGCTTGCCGGTCAATAAACGACACGGCGAGCCTTCAAGTTCAAGTTGAAGGTTACACCCTCCGTCGGTCAATTGTGACAAAGCTACTCGCAACATCTCGTGATGAAGCTGCGCAAACCTCTCCCCTAGCTCCAGGCGTCGGCTGTTCTGCCGTTCGCGATCAATCGCTCGATCACGAGGAGTCTGGGATAGGACTGTCTGATCGATAAGATCAGCGCTTCGCTCAGCGCCGTGACGCACCGAGCGCAAGGTACGAGCGTCAACTCCCAGGGCCTCGAGCTCACGAATCTGCAAAATTACCTGAACACTTCGCGAGGGAAAATAACCAGCAATGTCGGGAGTGACCAAAACCAAGAGACACATAGCGTTCAATCGCTGCAAGTTCGCATCCCGTCAGATCCGCAAGGTCTGCAGCGGGAATCGAGCGACGATTCCCCAGCGACACGACTTTGCCTTCTGAAGCAACGACCTGGGCTGCGCGTCGACGGGAGACTTCGTGCCCTGCATCAAGTGCTCGAAGCTGATCACGAATCACATCAAGAGGCGAATAGGAATCGCGCTGAGAAGCCAAAACGTAGCGGAGACGTTCAAGGTCAGCTTGGGAATACTTACGATACCCAGCAGAAGTACGTGCAGGGACTACAAGCCCCTTGTCTTCGAGGAAACGAACCTTTGACTGCGTGATTGCAGGAAACTCAGCCTTGAGGCGTTCAACCAGCTGACCGATTGAAAGCTCTGGCTCACGACTAATTCCGCGCGGCCAGGGTTCAACAATTTCTTCCGAGGCCTTGCGCTGAGCGCGTGCACTCATTGTGCGTTAGGTGAAGGCTGGTAGGTCAGGCGGTACTTGCCAATCTGTACCTCGTCTCCAGCGTGGAGCTCAACCTGCTCAACACGTTCACGATTGACATAGGTACCATTGAGCGAGCCAGAATCGCGGACGGTATGTCCGCCATCCCGAGACAAGAACTGGCAGTGCTTACGTGAGACAGTGACGTCGTCCAAAAAGATATCTGCACGAGGCGAACGACCTGCATTTGTCACTTCCGCATCCAAGAGGAATCGCGCACCCGAATTAGGTCCGCGTTGAACAATGAGAAGTGCAGAGCCGGCAGGAAGAGCATTGACTGCGTCCTGATCGCGCGCGGACAAAGGCATAGGCGCGTCAGCGACTTCCTCAACAGTGTTCAGGCTGAAGACCGAAGTTGCAGTCGGGTCAAACTCTTGGCTCTGGTTTTCCATTACTCACTCCAGTTCTTAGGGACAATAGCAACAGTATAGTGTGGCGGCCAGGGTGTTCGCGAAGGCTTTTAACCGATTTGCTTTGCAAATTCCGGTGATTTGGGTGTCGAAATCGTGGTGATCTTCAGGTCTTTCATCTGCGTGATTGTTACTGAAGCACCCTTTGCGCGCATCTGAGCCGCACTACCTGCTTGAATTTCTAGGGCCGTAGAAATGGTCTGTGAATCACCAATGACTTTCCATACGTATGGGCTTGAAAGGGCCTGTCCGTCCACGCTGATTACTCCCCGTCACTGGTGAAACTCGATGATACAGTGACGCGATGGCTGTTAATTTCAGCGGCTTCGAACCAGCATTTCTCAGTTCACCCAACGCCATTACAAAATGAGTTGCACTCAAAGAATGTGTGGGGTCGCTGATAATCATCTCGATTCCAGGACCATGGACAGCGACCTGTCCAGAGTTAATTTTTGCCTGCTCTTCAGCTTTCTTCGCAGCATTCGCTGCGGCCTCTTCTTTTTGAGATTCGTCCTCAAGCTGACTGACTTGGGATTCGAGCTTCCCTCGTTCAACACGAAGGTTTTGTTCCTGGACAGAAGATTGTCGAGCAGTTCAACCAGTTCTTCCTGACTAAGCGAGGTGAGCGGATCTGTTCGTTGTGCTCGAACTTGAGTGACCAAGGCAATCCCAAGAATGAGGCAGATAACAAACAGCAAAAGATGCGTTCCTCGAGGCATCGCCAATATCGCTGCTTTGAGGCGCATACCCAAGGGTTTTACCGAGGAGTCGTTCGGTGCCTTCTCCCCCGCTTCACCCGTCTCGGTCTGGGGAGTCGCTTGATCTTTTTCGCGTGCTGTCCCATTCTCAGGCCTTAAAAATCAATCGACGGATCGAGGCGGTGTTCGAGAAAATACGAATTCCAAGAACCACAACGACTGCAGTTGTCATTGCTGAGCCGACGCCCAATTGCGTCCCCAAGAACACCAATAGGCAAGCGACCACGACGTTCCAGAAAAAAGACATGACAAAAATGCGGTCTTGAAATGTCCCTTCAAGCCAAGCTCTGCCTGCACCGAGAAGGGCATCGAGGCCGGCAACAACGGCCACCGGCAGGAATGGCTGAAAGCCATGTGGGGACAGTGGGGTCGATGAGGACGCCAACCACAATTCCAAATATCAGACCAAGAACTGCTAACACCTTAGTGCCCCTCTTCGATGGTCTCACTCCAACGAGTTGACCGGTTATCGCGTGCGTTGAGCGTCATCTCTTTGACAGACTGCGCACTCAGTTTAATTCCTGTCAGGGATTCTGCACTGGACAAATAATCCCCGTTGAGCCGCGAACCAACGACAATGACAAGGTATTCGCATCACCAATTGCCCTCAATCGTGTACGGTGAAGAAACCGGTGTGACGTCAACCAAGATCGCTGAACCTGCAGTTCGGATGAAAGAACGGGACCGATTCTTTGGCCGTTCACGCTCACTGCTTCTGCCCCGGCACCCCACAGAGCGTTGACAACCATTCGAATATCTTGGTCACGTACCTGTCCTTGACCGCTTTGCCGTGAAGACACCGCATTTGCCGCATCAGTAAGCGTAACTTTTAGTCCCGGCCCACTCACTTGAGTATCAGCATTCGCCAGCGCTGTTGCAGCGTTTTCGTGAATACTGCCTTGTCCCTGCTGAGCTGATAGTTCTTTCACATGCGTGCGAAGCGTCGCGACTTCGTCTCTCATTTGAGTGATTTGCTGCGTTTGAGTCTGAGCATGGCTTAAAAGGGATGAGTGCACATCCCTTGTGCTTGTGCGCGCAAACCACTGATTGCAAACCCTGCACCAATGCCCAACGCAATCGCAATGAGAATCGTGATGATCCGGTGGAAAACCGAAGTTACGCCGCGACTAGCTTTCTCGTGATAGGTCCCGTATCCAGCATCCAAGGGGTTCTCGAGGATTGCCTTCAAGAGGGACATCGATGCAGCAGGATCATTACCTACCGACAATGAAGAGGAATGCGGATTACTCATTGCCACTGCTTCTGACGAGAATAAGCCCGCTCTAGATCATCGAGCTTCTCAATGACCAGGCGTGTAAGTGCAGGTGCGACCTCGCAGTGCTCGGCAAGCCAAATCTTTGCAGCCTCAATTGGATCCTCATCTAGGATTTGACGCTCAATATCAACAGACATCGGGAAACCGCCCTCAACAAAAACGAATCCCGAGTCCCATTGATGAGTTCTTCCAAAATGGGAGACAGCTGATTGAAGTACTGCGTGACATAGCCGGGGCTACTCCACGTTGAATCGTTTAGACCTTGCAGTGAAGCACTTAAATCAAGATTCGACATTGCCGATCCGTGACAAATTTCGTTCCACACCTGCGAACGAATATCAGCGTTAGGAAGCGCCGCACGCGAGCGGATCCAGCGAGTACGGTTCTCCCCCGTCGGTGAGGCCTCGAGCCAGGAATCCAAATCTTTCTCGGTGACGAGGCCTCGAGCTGCACAACCCCTGCGAAGATCCCACGCGCTTTCCTCCCCTCGATGAAGGGGGAAGTCGATCGCTGTGGACGTCCGATAGGCGAGTTCAAGCACGGCCTCGGTATAGGTCTCATCTGAGCATGCCATCCAGACGTCAACAAAAGACGAAGGGCGGCGCGGCCTCGGTCACGGGAAGCGCGACGCATAAACTCAACAAGCGTGTTCAGGATCTCGCGATCGCAACGATCCCGTGAACTGCGAGGAAGGAATGAGCGGGCGACGCGAATTGTTGCCAGCAGGCGCTCGAAAATTGCATCTTCGCTTTCCCTCAGCCATATGGGTGAGAGCTGAGTGAATGTAGTCGCGCGGATCCAATTCACCGGCTCGAAGTGCACTAAAGAGATTGGACCAAATGACAGCGCGAGTAATAGGACGTTCAATGGTCGACACGTATTCGAGCGCTGTTCGCATCGAATGCTCATCAAAGCGTGCAATCGCATAGGTCAAATCGAAATCATTCACGACCACCAAATCGATGTCTTGTGCACTACCTGCTTCAGTAAGTTCCGGGGGACGTTAACGGCAGAATCGGCTTCCTCTACGCGGACGCGTAAATGGCACTTTTCCTTCAAAACACCGTTATTTGCAGTCCAGAATGAGACTTCAAGACTGTGTGGACGAGCCATCCCTTCCTGATGCATATGCAGGCCTGTTAGACGGCCTGCGTCATCACTTGTCCAGCTGAGCGAAAGAGTAGAGGGGCCAGTGGTGAGGAGCCACGCGTCCTTCCACTTCCCAAGATCTTCGCCACTGGCTTCTTCCAATGCTCCCAAGAGATCTTCTAGGCCGGTTGAAGAGTTGGCAAATCTCTGGAAATACAGGCGCACACCCTTGTAGAAGGTCTCTTCACCAACCCATGCAACAAGCTGTTTAAGGACTGCTGCGCCCTTTGCGTACGTAATGCCGTCAAAGTTGTTTTTTGCAGCAGGGATATCTGGGATGTCTGCAACGATGGGGTGCGTTGTCGGGTACTGGTCCTGGGCCAATGCCCACGCTTTACGGCCAATAGCAAATGAGGCCCACTCCCCCGTGTAAATTGTCGCCTCAGCGGCAGTTGTTGTTCCTTGGTTCTCCGCAAAAGACTCTTTTAGCCAGAGGTTTTCCCACCATGCCGGAGTCACCAGATCACCAAACCACATGTGGCACATCTCGTGAAGGATTGTGTTTGCTCGTTTTTGTCGCAGTGCAAAACGACGGTGTATCACGGCTCAGATAGTTCTCATTGAAGGTGATACATCCGATTCTCCATTGCTCCCAGATTGTATTCGGGAACAAAAATCTGGTCGTAGCTTCCCCACGGGAAGGTGTAACCATAATGTTCGTGATAGTGATCTAAACCGGCACGCGTGACAGCAAGGATGTCATCACTATCCATTGAATGCGCTAAAGCCAGACGGCAGAGCAAGCGAAGTTGCAGCGTTGCAGTGTTGCCATCGCCAGCGCTTCCTCCCAGGTCCCGCCCTGGGCGACTGCCCACTGGCCCGCTACGACGGCTGTGATGTAACTCGACAGAGGCGCAGTGGTGGTGAAGTCCCACAGCGTGATGCCGTTGCCGCAATCTTTTAGGGGCTTCCAATCGCGTTGGACGTTACAACCCACTCACTCGGCGCATAGACGTGAAAAGTCCACGTGGGTTTGATATCAGGTTGATCGAAGCACGGCCATGCGCGGTGGGCATCTTCAGGCTCAAATTGCGTGTAAAGGTAGTAGCGCCCATCCTCGGGATCACGATAGCGATGCAGCCCCTCGCCCGTCGTCGAAAAGCGACAATCAGCTTCAACGCTAATCATGACCTCACGCTTGGTCGGAACTGCGCTGATGTCGAGGCGTTCACCGTCGAAGGTGAATTGATCGGGTGCTATAGCAACATCATCAATCGAAACCGTCTGGACCTCACCAGCGACATCGACAAAAGAGCGTCGGTTCCTGAGAGATAAGGCTCATGCGCGAGAGAACGCGATACGAGCTTTTCTCAGTTGCCGCTTCTTCGAGGTGAAGTGTGACATCAATGTGGCGGACTGTAACAACGGCTGAACGGTGACGTGCATCTTCACGAGTCAGGACATACATGCCCTCATTTTAGAGAACTTTTTGTGTTGCCGTGTCGATGAAGAAGCTTTTCGCGGAGCAAGCGGATAACCTAAAAAGTCATGACTTATGCCACCGATATTCGTCCGATTACGTCACCAACTTCGCTCTCTGAGGCACTCGAGGGGTTCAGGGGTTGATTGGTCGCTGTGCCCAGATACAGAACAGTCTGTTTCTGGTGTCAGCGTTTCCTCGATCGATATTGAAGATCATTGGGTTTTTGTTGCGATTCCTGGACTGGTCCAGCATGGTATTCGCTTCCTCCACGCCGCCGTCGAAGCTGGTGCTACAGCAGTTGTTACAGATCGCGAGGGATCCAAGCGCGCACGTGAAATGAACCCAGATATTCCGATCGTTATTGTTGCGGGATCCGCGTCGCGCGAGCGCAACTATCGCGGCGAATATCTATCGTCATCCGGCCTCGGCACTCAAAACGGCGGCCGTAACTGGGACGAATGGAAAGACCACAACAACTTACCTTCTTCGTTCCATTCTGCGCAGTACCTTTAACGATCCTGCACTGTGCGGGACTGTTGAGATTCAGTGTTGGTGACCTCGTCATCAATTCGGAGAAAACCACTTCCGAGGCCCCTGAGGTTGAGCGTATTCTCGCGCTTGCTCGAGAAGAAGATTGCGGTGCAGCCATTGTTGAGGTCTCGGCGCATGCGCTGAGTTTGAACCATGTTGATGACATTGTTTTTGATGTCGCAGCGTTTACGAATCTTCAGCATGATCACCTGGATTACTACGGTCACATGGAGGATTACTTCGAGGCCAAGAAGACTTTGTTCACTCCTGCGCACTCGCGTTGCGGTGTCGTCTGTGTTGATGATGAGTGGGGCCTTCGTTTAGCTCAAGAAAGTGAAGTGCCCGTTACTACAGTTTCGGTTTTTTCCCATCGCGAGGCCGACTGGACTGTTCGGCGCATCAACTTCGATCGCGCAATCCCCGCTGTCACCTTTGATTTGGTGACCCCTCAGGGCGATGAACGCCTCATTCGGATGCCAATGCTCGGTGAAGTTAATGTTCAAAACGCCGTCGTTGCACTGGTTGCAGCACTGCAGCTGGGATGTGAGTTCGAAGCTGCAGTTTCGGCTCTCGAAGGTGCAGAACAGATTCCCGGACGCATGACTTCCGTCAATCCCGATCCAGGCGCACAACCACTTGTCATTGTGGACTTTGCACATACCCCCAGAGGGACTCGATTGGACACTTAAATCTGTCCGTGAGTTGACTCGTGGCAAGCTCGTTTTTAGTGTTTGGCACCGACGGCGATCGCGATGCGACAAAGCGTGAGCCTTTAGCGGAAATCGCTGCTCAACTTGCCGATGTTTTATGGGTAACCGATGAGAATCCGCGTACTGAAGATGCCCCATCTATTCGCCAGCAACTCCTCAATGGAATTCGGCGTGTTCGTCCTGATTTCCATGACGTTAGTGAAGTGACCACATGCCGCCGCGATGCAGTCCGTCAGGCAATTCTTGCGGCAGATGCGGGAGACATCGTCGTCATTTCCGGGAAGGGTGCCGAGTGGTATCAAGATATCCAGGGAATCAAGCACGTCTATAACGATGTTCCCGTCGCTCGTGAAGTGTTGAACAAGACATCTGCGCGCGCCTGTAATGCGCTTTCATCACCGACTCACCGATAGGATAAGGTCGTGAGTGAAGAATACCTCGAGAACACAGAGCCCTTCGATGAAGGTCAAGCAGAGCTACGCGCACGTGCGATGCGTGACTCCCTGACCAGTTTGAGCTTGATGACGATGATCTTGCCCCTGCTCAACGGCGAATTCGAGATTTCTGATTCTCAGGACGGCGAATTCGGTCTTCCTGTTCTGGCAGTGATCGGGCGTCCCAATGTCGGCAAGTCAACATTGGTGAACCGCATTATCGGCCGAGTCGAAGCGGTTGTTCAAGACACCCCTGGTGTTACGCGAGACCGCGTATCTTATCCTGCGGATTGACTGGTCGTCACTTCACCCTTGTTGATACCGGCGGCTGGGAAATTGATGTCAGGGAATTGACCGTTCGGTCGCAGAACAGGCAGAAATCGCAGTTGATCTGGCAGATGCCGTGCTGTTCGTTGTCGATGCGACTGTTGGCATGACAGATACGGATGAACGTATCGTCTCAATGCTGCGTAAGAGTGGTAGCCCGTCGTCCTGGCGGCGAACAAGGTCGATTCTGCGATGCAAGAAGCTGAGCGGCCTACCCTGTGGTCACTCGGAATGGGCGAGCCCTCACGCTATTTCCGCACTTCACGGCCGTGGTACCGGTGATCTCCTCGATGCGGTTATGGCTAGGCTTCCTGAAGTGTCTTCAGTGGCTAGCGGCTCTGCCTGAGGGTGGTCCCCGCCGAGTTGCTCTGATCGGACGTCCGAACGTTGGTAAATCATCGCTGCTCAGACGCCCTGGCGGGTTCTGGAACGCGTTGTCGATGATGAGCTTGCTGGTACGACTCGTGATCCAGTCGATGAACCCATTGAGCTTGACGGGCAGCAGTGGTGGTTCGTTGATACCGCGGGCATTCGCCGCAAGATGCATCGAACAACGGGCGCTGACTACTATGCGTCAATTCGAACCCAAGCCGCTCTGGAGAAGGCAGAGCTTGCGTTGATTCTTTTCGACGCTTCAGAGCCGCTGACAGAGCAAGACATCCGAGTCGTGCAGCAGGCGGTTGATGCCGGCCGTGCAGTGGTTATCATCAACAACAGAGTGGGACTTGGTTGATGAAGAACGCCAAGCTCAGCTTCGTTCGGAGCTTGAACGAGAGCTTGTTCAAGTCTCATGGGCACCGCGAATTAACGTGTCAGCGAACGACAACCTGGCATATTAACCGTCTGACACGTGCGATGGAGACTGCACTGGATAGCTGGGAAACACGCATTCCCACAGGCCGACTCAATGCCTTCTTGGGTGAACTGGTTGCAGCGCATCCGCACCCTTCGTGGCGGAAAGCAACCTCGAATTCTCTTCGCGACTCAGGTGTCGAACATGCCTCCACGTTTCGTCATCTTCACAACCGATTCTTGGATCCCGGATATCGCCGATTCATTGAGCGTCGTCTCGCGCGAAGACTTTGGATTTGAGGGCTCCCCTATCCAGATTTCGGTACGTGTACGCGAGCGCCGTCGCCGCTGGGCTCTCAACAGTTATAGTGGTGCGGCCTCTCCCAACGGGAGGCCACCACTAGACCCTACACGCATTCACATGTGCTCAGTCATCTTCTTTGGAAAGCTCGATCTGATACCGGAAGATTGTGCTCATATACGCCCCTTCTGTGTGTACGCCATCATTGCCTCATCGACGCTGCCAAAGCTTTGTAGAGGCGATTCTACCGCCCTCAAAGTACTGAACTCGAGTACCTGCGGACCAGAATTCATCACTGGTGGGATACCCATAGCCTCCGCGTTCGTATCCAGCTCGGCCGTACGTTGTAAAGATCTGTCCTCGAACAAAGTGTGAGCCGCTTGTTGCACTCCAGTAGGCAGTCCCCTTGTCAAAGACCTGGAATACTCCCTTACCTGAAGGCGTCTCAGCTGTGATGCAACGCCTAAGAAGCGTGCACCGCCAAGTTCTCGACTACCATTTGCAATACCAGTCCCGTGAGCGCAGAGACATAGGGTTCCAGCGCCTGCGCTCCATGTGATGACGCCGCCCTCAAACTCCTGTGCGCGACCGGAGCCTGCCGAGTACTCATCACTGACGGGAAAACCAAGGAAACCACGTTCGTATCCCTTGCTTCCGTAAGCGTTGAAGATCCCTGCCCGTACAAAATGAGTACCGCCTTGAGGAGTCCAGTACGCCGTGCCGTTATCGAATACTTGGTGGACGCCCTCAGCGGAATGAGTCTCTGAGGTGCGCGGTAAACCAACAACTTTTACCCGCCAATTTCACGGAAAGCGTTTGCTATACCAGTGCCATAACGCAAAGGTGTAGGTTCCGGAGGTCGAGGAGGTGACGAGACCACCTTGGAATTTCTTGAGATCCGCCCCGAATCCGTGGAGTATTCGTCGCTTAAGGGATAGCTCTAATGAACCGCGTTCATACCCTACGCTTGTCCGTATGCTTTGAAAATTTCTCCGCTGACAAAAGTGGGTACCTCCTTCCGCTGTCCAATAAGCGGTTCCCTGTCGAATACCTGAAAACTCCCTTCCGGAGCGCGTTTCAGCACTTGTCACAGCGCCAAATTTCTTTGCTCCCCCCAAAGCGCGGTACGTGCTTGCAATACCTGTTCCGAATCGCAGAACGTAACTTCCTGATCCAGAGGTAGTGACCACTCCGCTTCGAATTCTTGTACACGTCCAGAACCTGCAGAATACTCATGACTTGTTGGAAATCCTAAGAAGCCGCGTTCGTAACGGTTGTCACCGTATGTGCGGAAAATTGATCCGGAGACAAAGTGGGCGCCACTCTTTTCGCTCCAGTAAGCCGTTCCTCGGTCAAATAGCTGGTAGACCCCGCTACCGCTTGGTTCTTCCTCGCTCTTTGGCTCACCCATCAGGGAATGATTCTCATTCCAAAGTCCTCGAATCGCTCCCTTAACGGAGTAGGCTGCTGAACGTTCTGAGGCGTTCAAAGTCGTTGCACGACTGCCATTTTGGGCAATGTCGCGAATTGTTTGAGCTTTTGCATAGCCGGCGTCACCGGGACAGCTTGTCAGGTAGGTATCGCGGTGACCAGAAATATGCAGGAAGATTCACTGCGGTCCCGGCACGATATTTTAGGGTTTGAACCCAGCGGCGAAAAACGCTTTCTCTGACATGTTATTGACACCTGCTCGACGCAACTGCCAACCTGCCAAAGCGCCCACGGTATTCAAAGTTGCCTGCGAGGGAGCCTCATTTTGGTAGGTCCCCATCATCGAGATGCCCATTGTCCCAGAGTTGAAACCCTGATCATGAGCTCCAGCGACCATCTTCCCTGAAGGGGCGGATAGGTCCCTTTACGGCCTTCGAAAGCACGTCCCCATTTGTCGACGAGGAAGTTATAACCGATATCTCCCCAATCAAGAGTTACTGCATGGTAGTGATAGATTCCCCGGACAATGGATGCCAGTTGATCCATGGAGTAGTTATTGGTACCGGCCGTGTGGTGAATGACAACGTGGCGGGGCGTTATGAGTACTCGGGATCCCAGTCAAGATAGGACTCGTCTGCGCCCCATCCAGCACGACTTGTTACGGCAACGGGAAGCCCATTCGGCTGAGCAGTCTTGGGGAATGCGCGGCTCAGCTGCGCGCCGCTACGACCGATTGCGCTTCCGCTACCGACTCCTGGATAAACAGTCTGAGTTGATTTCTCGGCACTGTGCTCACCAGAAGCAGAAGTTGGCCTTTCAGCTTCAGGCTCTGCGCTCTGGCTATCAGCATCAGTGTTCTGTTCGGGCTGAATAAGCGAAGTTGATCATCTATCTTCAGCCTGCACCGGACTCGAGTAAGATCTGTGCCTTCCGCAGCCGTTGTTACAACATCGTCTTCTGCCAGTGTTGTTTCACCTTGCGGGTTATCGGGAATCATTGCGACTTCGAGATTAGCCGGAAGCTCGTTTCGTCTAGTTACGCGAATCTGGATCGCATCAGCTCCGCGTAATGAAAGGATCCGTACCACCACGCGCTTGGGTACCATCAGCGCGGTCTTTCCTGCATCCCTCATCAGTGAGGTACCACTCGTCACTGGCCATTCTCGCGTACACGAATAAACATCTTGGTATTGGCAGAAAGCGCGGACTGTCCGCTCCAGGACAAACCGGTCACCATAAACGGATCAACGAGAGCGGCTCGGTCAAGATTGCCGCATCATCGCTGGGATCAAATGAAGATGTGCCCTGTGACTGCGGCGTGGCGCGTGAGAAGCGTGATAAGAACGACCGACTACCAATTCCGACATTCTCGAGGCCCGCTGGGCAACGCGCGGTGGGTTCACCTTGCGAACTCGTGGGAGTAATCTTTTGGCACGGGGTGTTCGCTACTTGTTGTCGCTCGTCCTGTGAAGGGCGATCTGGTGATCGCCAGTGAAACAGCGCATTCGTCATGGCTGTTCCTTGTGGGGAACACAAGGCTTAAGAATGCAGCACTTGCTGTCGGGAAACTACTCGCATAGAAAAACTCCGTCAGTGATGATGGTTAGTCACTTTCGTAACACTACACATTGCCACATTCGTAACATCATAAAGTGCACTCATTCACAGCATTTCTTCAGTCATTTTCGTTGAATATGCAGTGAACATCCTCACATGTTTGTAGGAATTACGCAGCCGTTTTGGCCCAGATTGGAATGGAAGCTAGAACCGTCAGTTGGACCGCAAAACCTACAGGCAAAAACGCGACTAAAGAAATAAAAATCAGGATCGGAAAACCGATCCTGAGTTAACTGTCGAGCTGGCGGGACGTTTGAACGACGCCCTGCGCAGTCAAGTGCGCTACCAAACTGCGACCACAGCCCGTTTGATCACCTGAATTTTGGCGACTCGGATAGTTTAGCCCAAGTCCTACCGAAAATTCCAATTGAGTACGGCGACCCCGTCACATTCAGTTGCGCTTTCCATCATGCCTGCGGGAGAAGCGAAAAATAACCGCCTCAAGACCCCTCAATATCAAGATCCGAAGTATCAACCAGCTCAATTCCAGGACCCGGATTCGTAAATTGACTGACAGTTGAATCAGCTGCGTCACGATCGACAATCTGAGAGCGAACTTTCTCTAGGCTTTCAGGGCTGTCATCACCAAATAACTCATACCCTCCTCTTCATTCGTGCGAGCGGTGAAGCATACAAAGCAAGACTCTCAAATCGGCCTCGGGGTATACAACGGTGGTGATATCGCGTCCTTCCGCCACCATTCCACTTCCGTTTGCAGAAGCTTCGGCCATGCGTTTGCGCTGATGCTCGACCATCCAAGCGCGAACTAAAAGGTTCGTGGAAATCTTAGAGACGGCCTCGGAAACGATGGAAGATCGGATTAGCGAAGTCACCTCACGATCTCAACAAAGAAATGGGGGTCATCGGAGTTCAGAATCAGCGTAGGAGATCAAGAGAAGGAAGCAAAGCGGCAACGGCATCGTGATCATCTAAATCAACGCCAGACTCTAAGGCAATGAGATCAATGATCGATACATCGCCCCGGTATCGCAGGGTAGCCAATGCTCAGGCGACGAGCAGCAACGGCAGTCGTGGATTTACCAGAACCTGCAGGCCCATCAATTGCAATCGTCAAGCCGTGAGAACGAACATCAGACATTATTAACCTCCACATCCGTATTCCACCCGTTCCTGCAGCTGGCAGATGGTCGAAGAAACGATCGTGAGGATCGAGACTGAGGCGGGCGACACCATTTGAGCGCCGGCAGAGTGTTCAGGGGCGAAAGTCTTCCAATATTTACCGATCTCACCGAGATCAGCGAAAAGTCGACCGAGTGAGCCAGCAGTATCGGGAACAAACACATCCGAACCACGTAGCGGGTTGGCGCTCACCGTGCTTTACGCATGGGGCCGCGCGACTCCCTATTGCCCTGATCCATCACACGACAGACGGCTCCACGCTTCTCCACCTTCAAGAGGTCCTTCTCGCAGCGGCATATCTGAGATGCGAAATCAGATCATCAAGATCGCTGCGAATCCTTCTTCAATACATTTGACAACGGGGCGGCATTGCGCCAAAATAACGCCAGTCCACAAACGAGGACTCGAGGCGGCAAATTTCGAGTTGTATCTCGCATGGCCCTGACCTTGAAAGTGTTCTGAAAGTGCTGAAACTGGGAGCATTAACGCAAGCCGAGCAGCAAGCACTGACGCAGAGACCAATTGGGGACGGCGGCGGCGGCGGCGGCTGAAAGTAGCGCGACGGATTGATCATGTCGAGGCATCCATCTCAATCGGAAGAGGCACATCGCAGTGACGAGATCCGCATCGCTGCATCAGGAGAGACGAAGCCGGAGCAGAACAATCACCCATGGCCTGCCGTAGAAAAGATCTGCATCTGCAGCGCTTTGCACCACTACGCTCGCGACCCGCCATCGCATGAGAACTCACCGTAGCGCGTCTGTGATATCGGTGCCGCGCGCCTGCTCTCCTCGACAACTCCCTCAGCGACAGCCAGCTTGACGAAGCAACGTCGCTGACGCAGAGCCGCTGAGACCATCCGAAGATCACGTGCATCCACAACACAGACATCAGCAAACGCCAGGGAGGGGTAGCCACGGTCTCAGCGCGACGACGGCGAGCGGTGATCCTCTGGACCAATCAGGATACCAGCGCCTAAAGTCCCGCGCCAACGTCCAGCCGTTGGCAGAGCAGTCGAAGAAATACCTCAACTCCCCACTACGACAGTGCAAGCGCAAGAGAAGTGCCCAAAAGACCCAGTGCCGATAATCGGGACAGGGACCGCCAGGTTGTGTCACGCTGACGATGGCACCAGGACTCTCACAAACCAGCCAACAGCGTCATAGAGAGCGGCAAGTTGCGGTCACCGTGACACGACCGCATCGTTCCAGGTTGTAGGTGTTCGAGGCAGATAGAATGGCCAAACTTTGCATGACAAACGAGCCACGAACTGGGTACCGCACTCGTCCATCGGTCAGACGGCGGACAAAGACGGTTACGTCGCTTCGCATGTGACGACGATTCTTTCAATCAGCTCGTGATTATCACCGTGAAGTTTTCCATGGTTCCGAGAAAAGAATCGGCCGCAATTGGACCGTCTTCCAACTCCACGCCTTCAGAGAGCAAACGACGACGGACGCACCCACGGCTTAACCTCGCAAAGTGAACACGCGCGATAGAGATCGTAGGAATCTCGTAAGAGGGGTGGGTCTAAAGTCCGGTTCCTGCAGCTTCGCCTTCATCATTCGTCGGCAAAAAGCTTTAGCCTCGGTAGTTATCGATATCCAGCGAGCCCACGTGACACAGACGCTCAGGGTAATCCAGCAACAAGATCCACCCAGCGTCGGACGTCCCTCGGGAGCCCGATAGCGTTGAGCTCATGCCCGGCAGCTATTCACAGCCGCTGACGATTGGACGATTCTCTTCCAAGATAATCCGCTTTCCATCGATACGCGGATTGCCTGACGCCTGGGGTCAGCTTGCGCATGCCTTGACGCGCGAACCACCTTGCCGTCTACTGAAACACGACGCCGGGCGATAAGCTCTCTGCTGCCAGCGTCAGGCACCCGCACGTGAGAGTACCTTTTGCGGGCGAATGCCGTCTTCACTGCAGGAATCGTTTCCTCAGAGTGTCTCCCTCGAGTTCGTCCAGCTCGTCCAGCCGGAAGGTAGAGGCCATGGTGCGGGGCTGTCGATGGACGTTCCCATTCGTTCACGACATGCTTGGGTCGTCCCGACTAAACGAGCCCCAGAAGAAGGTGGCCAACTTCTTTCAGCGGGTTCACGACACGGAATAAGGTCCCGAACTTTCACCGCATCAACATTCACTGCCGCGAATTTGAGTAGATTCTCGCACGCGAAATCGGTTGACGTGAGCACAACCGCCATGAAGTGTTTCAGATAGCCACGAGTTTAGATTGTCCTGATCCAACAATAAAGCTGGGAAACAAAGTCGACTCCCAGCGAGGAGCAGAATAAATCCGCCGCCTCCACCTAGACGTCAGTTCAAATCCGTGTCTCACGCACACCCGAGCGTCCAGTCGTAGCTGCAGTGCAGAGTAGCGCTTCAAGCAGTGCTCGATGTCTTCGGCGGACACATTGAGGAACGCCGGCAGGCTGCTGAGCGGTAACGGGCTGATCGACAACCGTCAAAAGGTGCTTTCATGGGAGCGACGAGAAGTTGAGTCTCAGCGAGGTCTCGTGCATCGCTCGCACGCCATCCCTCCCACATTCATCGACACTTGGGTCATTCCGACTCGCACACGAGTTTACCAGTGTTGGCAGCGCTCTTCCTGCCGGAACTCAGCCATAGCTCGGCGCCTCTGGCCACCAGCTCTAAGATGGCGAGGAAACGCGAGACAACAACAGCCGTGTCGCGCGCGTCCGAGATGAGCAGAGAAAAAGAGTTTGCCGTGGCGCGAGCACTTAGATGCGCGCGATGACGACCTTTTGCTTCCTGAGCAACCGCCACGGCACGCTGGCTGGAGGTGTGTCACTTCCACTGTCGGCGCTGAGCACTGAGCGCGTCCGCACATGCACGAGCAGAGAAACTCAGCGCGCCTTCCATCGAAGTTCCGGAAGAAGTCGAGTGAATTGAGGGTCTCAGCGCAACACCGCGCGGGTTAAAAACCCATGCCTCAAGCCGTTGAGCGATCTGCCGCTGGCTTTGAATGCCCGATATTGAAGCAAACGACTGAAAGAGCAGGCCACGACACTTCGAGGTCTTCACTGCCAGTGAGGATTCCTCTTCATAATCAGGAAGCAAACGCGCTGCCTTCATATCCACACAGAGTCGCGCTGCAACCACAAGGAATTCACTGGTTCGTGAAAGCACCAGGAAAACTTGCACGCATGCAATGAACTCATCGGTCACTTCGCTTGCAGGGAGCAGCTCAGAGTAATATCGAGCTTCTGCAGAGATCACCAGAGACAGCAGAGGTCAAAGGACCTTCGAAGACTTCAACAGGCGAGACTGCATCACGCGCCGCTTGAGTCCCGTCCTATTCAGGCGACATCTCCACGCGCGATGATCTTCTGGCACAAACGTCCGGTGCAGCACGCGCCCGGGTGGTTCAGCGCGTGGCTGGTAGTGGAACCGTCGCGACCGGAAGCGTCGAAGAACTTCACGGTACGTTGCAATCCGTGTTGTGAAGAACAAGGTCACCGGGCCTCGTCATAGAGCGTTCCAAAACCTCACGCGAGTGCAGTAAGGTGCGGGTATCAAACCATCGTCGCCAGTAACGCCACCGATCTTCCAGGCGCGGATTAGTCGAATAAACGCGCACTGTTTCCGTGGATTTCAAACCAGCGGTATGCAACACCGCGAGGAGCAGCTCCGCTTCCATAGGAACAATCACACCGTGGAGCCGCGGTCGAGGCATTAACGTGAGTGGTCCAAGCGAAGGCTGGCGAGTCAGTGAGAACGACGTCGTAATCATGCGACGACCGGTCGAAGGGACACGCGAGAGCTGATTCGCGCGCAACCTCGTTAACCAACTGAACTGGCGGCCGAAAAGATCGATCATTTGCAGGCACGATATCGAGGCCGAATCAGGTGTGAGACGGGGCCTGATGCATATCTTTCGCCAGTTCATCAGGAGGTTCCTAGACGTGTGACCCAGCGCAGGTACGTGATGCCCAAGCCGGCAGATGCGGCGCCTTTGAGGGATCAAAAGTCAGCTTAATCAGAACACACGACGATCCGTATTCAGCTAGCGATGCTGCAAGAATTGATGGTTACGTCACGTTGTCTTTCCAGCCGCTGAGTTACACACATCGCAATGATGCGTGAGTCCATGCCCGGTCAGTGGTGCCGGGCATTTGGGAAATCATTTTCATCGTTCGCAGAGAAGATCCCCGGTAAGCGTTGGCTGAGATGGATTCGTCACACGTTCCTATCTTGGTGCATTTGACTCACAGCAATTCCGCCTCACTGCTTGCCAGAGCTCGCTTTGTCTTATTATTGATTGCGAGGCCGAGAGTTTGTGGATATCGCTTGGATCGAGCTGCAGCGCGCGATGAGGCAGTTCGGTATATCTTTGCGTAACGTCACCTGTGGTATAGATTTTGCGTCGTTGAAACAGAGAGAATGCCCTAAACAATTTCTTGTACGTCTCGATATTCGCTCGCCTTCTAACAAGTGTGTGGCAAAAGACTGCCGCAAGGTGTGTGGAGACGGGTACCTCAAGCTGCGCGCGCGTTGCAGCGCGTTGAATGATGTCCCAAGCAGACTGACGTGAAAGTGCGCTCTCCCTATTGTTGAGAAGATGTTCGGACACCCTTCCCTTTTGAAGAAAAGAAGGGCGCGCACTGTCAGGAATGGGCTTCAGAGCCTGTTTCGCCATAGATCCCAAGGAACAAGTCGTTCCTTACGCCCTTTCCGAATGGGCGAATAATCGGAAGTTCTTCATTAAGGTCGAGGTCATCAATCGCCATTGAAACGGCCTCGCTTGCGCGAGCACCAGTTGCGTGAGGGGTTTTCAAGAAGAGCTCGATCGCGAAGCGAAACGCGGGTTATCTCCGCTGCCTGCCGCCTCGAGCAGAAAGCTTCCAACTTGCTCGACTGTTGGAAACTTTTGGAAGGTGCCCAGCAACTTGCGGAACACGAACTTGGGCACTCGGATCCTGAGGCACAGAAGCCTTCTCGAAGAGCGTATTTGTGAAAAGACGAATTGCCGCTAATGCGCAGGCTACGGAGGAGGCGCCGCAGCATGCCCATCTTTCGACTCGCTCGAGTGACGCGAGAAAGTCCTCAATCGAACTCTCAGTGATCTGATCGCATTGATCAACGCCACGCGATTCTTGGAAAGCGCAATATTTTTTGTACGTCGCGCCGATAGTTGGAGACGGTATGCGGGGGATGCGCCCTTCTCTACACTCAGGAAGATCAGCCATTCTTCCTGAACACGCTCCATTTGTTTAGCCACGAGGTCATTGTATTTGTGCTCGGTTGATTTTGCTGCATATTCACTGTTCGAGCCGCGGCATGCGGCTACTCGACCCTGCAGGGAAACCATCTTACCGATTGCCAGGAGGTCCAATCGTGCCCGCGTCTTGGAATGAGCTCGATAGCCGCGCTATTTCCACCGCTAAAATTCTTGCCGCTGATGCAGTTGAACGTGTCGGAAATGGACACCCGGGAGCAGCGATTTCTCTTGCTCCTGCGGCGTATGCGCTCTACCAGCACCACCTTCACCTTGACCCGTCAGACCCACACTGGTTGGGCCGCGATCGTTTCATTCTTTCATCGGGCCACTCTTCACTGACTCAGTATCTCCAGCTCTATCTTGCGGGAATGGGCGTTGAACTTGAGGACTTGAGAGCCCTGCGTACCGAAGGTGCACTCACTCCTGGACACCCCGAGTTCGGGCATACTCCGGGAGTTGAGCTCACCACGGGCCCGCTTGGAACTGGTCTTGCTTCTGCTGTTGGTTTCGCCATGGCAGAGCGTTTCACCCATGGTCTTCTTGATCCTGATACTCCTCATGGTCAGTCGATTTTTGATCATTGTGTTTATGTCATTGCCGGTGACGGCTGTCTTCAAGAGGGCGTTTCCGCGGAGGCTTCTTCGCTTGCAGGAACACAGAAGCTCAGCAACCTCATTGTTTTATGGGACGACAACACGCATCTCGATCGAAGGCGATACTGATATCGCTTTCAGCGAGGATGTTCTTAAACGCTACGAGTCCTACGGATGGCACGTCCAGCGCGTGGATTGGTTGAGCGAGGATGGCTCTTACGTTGAAGATGTTCATGCCTTGGATAAGGCTCAGGACGCCGCTCGTGATAACACCGACCAACCCTCGATCGTTGCGCTTCGGACAATTGTCGGATGTACGCCCACGCCCGAAAAATCAACACCGGAGGGATCCACGGTGCCAGAAAAGCTTGGTGAAGAGGCACTTCGTGGCTTAAAGCTCGCATTGGGAGCCGATCCGGATGCTCACTTCGTAGTCGATGAAGAGGCCGTTGCGCATTCTCGCAAACAATTTGCTCAGCGCGCACAGACACTGCGCGACCAATGGGATCAGCGTTTCAAGCAATGGAAGGAAGCAAATCACAGAGCGAGCGGCTCTTCTTAAGCGCCTTCGGCGGGGAAGTTCCACAAGGATGGGAAAAAGGCCCTCCCGAATTCCCGGCGGAGAGGCAATCGCTACCCGCTCGGCCTCGGGAAAGGTAGCTCAACGCTATCGCACCAGTACTCCCCGAACTATGGGGTGGATCTGCTGACCTCAGTGGATCAAATAACACCTTCCTCAATGGTTTGACTTCATTCCTCACGGAAGGAACATACTCGCGTTCCTTTGAAGCTGATCCATGCGGTCGCAACCTCCGCTGTGGTATTCGCAATTTTGCGATGGCTTGCGCGATGAACAGTATCGCGGCTGATGGTCTCACCCGTGTCTATGGCGGCACCTTCTTTGTCTTCTCGGACTTCATGCGCGGTGCGGTTCGTCTTTGCCGCTCTTATGGACCTTCCGTCACCTATGTTTGGACGCATGATTCAATCGGTGTTGAAGATGGACCTACACACCAGCCAATCGAGACACACTTGCTTCCTACCGTGCATTCAAAATCTTGCGGTGATTCGCCCTGCGGATGCCGAGACCATCAGGCATGGAAGAACATTCTCGAGAGCAGCATCATCCTGCAGCTACGTCTTAAGCCGACAGAATCTTCTAATCCCGCCCGTGGCGAAAGAGTGATGAGCTTGCTGATGCTCAAGGTGTTGCGCGCAGCGCCTACATTCTTTGCCGATTGCGAAGGCACTCCGGAGTCATTTGATGGCTACAGGTTCCAGGTAGCGCCTACTTTGCAGGCTCATCGCTTGCTGAAGGCCGAGGAATTGTTTCGCGCGTCGTCTCAGTTCCGTGCATTGGTGGTTTTGAGAGCCAGGACGGGGCTACCGCAGGTCGGTCCTCCCCTCGGCAGTTCTTTGCTCGTGTGGCTGTCGAGGGCTGGGATTGCGCTTCCTTAGTGCCGCGCTGGGTTGGCGAGGCCGGACGGGATCGTCTCCCTCAGCACTGGCGAGTCTGTGGACGGTGCCCGGCTCTTTGGAGAAGTACGGATTCACGCCTGAGACATTGCGGCACGGGCCGCGAAAGTATCGCTGCCGCCAATCAGGGGCACTTCTCCCCGCTTTCTAATTCGAAATATCGTGCCGAGATACGGCACAAGAACACTAGCTGCAGATCATCGCAATGATGACGTAGGGGTAGCCAGTGTTCTACTATAATAACGATAAATTCGCGGATAAAATGCACATCGGAAAGTAATGACCAGCTGTCTTCGAACCGATGCCGTCAGCCTAGAGTCCAACTTTTGAAGAATAGAGTGCTGTGCGAAGACATGGTAGTCAGAGGTTATGAAGGCGCAGCGGTATGTTCCTAGCCCTCGCGCGTCAGAGATGCTGAGTAGAAAGAGGGTTCTCCATGGTTGTCGTCGAGCGATCTTCTAGAAGAATTAAGTCCTGTGGGACGCGCGCGGACAAATAACGGGACATGGCTTCGGCTTCGAAATGAGCTCATCGCTCCCACTTGCGGGGAACAAAGATCGCATGCGCGCCCTGCGCTCCAAAAGCTCCACAGCTTTGATCGATTCAGTCCTGAGCAGATGTCGGCTCCTCTCCACTAGGTCCAGCGCCATGAATGATGATGTAATCAAAGGCGCGTTTACGCGGAAGCTTGCAGTAGAACCGGGAATAAAAGCAATAGCGCAACAAAGCTGAAGAAAAACCACATGCCTAAAACACAAACGCCGCGCTTTCCGAAAAAGCGCGGCGTTCGCTTTCCGTTCGGGAAGCGAACTTCATCAACACACCGAAACCGATGATTGAAACCGCCGTCAGAAGAATAGCCAAAGTGATCCGATTGAGGTTACGCTCTGCAACACCAGAAGAACCGGCGGAAGAAGAAATTCCGCCACCGAACATATCGGAAGGCCGCCGCCCTTACCCTTGTGCATCAGAATCGTTGAGGGTCAGCAAATGCTGGTCAGAGTAATGATGACGATGGTGTGATGTTCAGTGCGCACACGTTCGATTTATCCGATTCTTTCAGAACTTCAACGGTGTGTAGTCTGGCGAGATAATACCTAGGGGAGGCCAGCTGGGCGCCAAGAGTGTTGCGTACTTCGGCGCTGGAGCCTATAAAGATCACAGCTCCTGGAAGCGGGCCATCGCGGCGAAGGTCTGCCTTCAACGACGCGCCACCAACAGTGCGCCATCAACATCAGGCTGGCTCGCAGGCTCCTTGAGTGTTTCCGAGGCTGCCGAGCCGCCGTAGAGTGCCGTGTGGAGTCAGCGGTTGCGTCGCCGTAGTCGGCGCGCAGTGCCTCACTGGATCGCGCCGCAAACTTCCTGGGCGTCATCTGCGGTTGCAGTCTCACCGGTACCAATTGCCCAAATGGGTTCGTGAGGCGATGACAATCTTCGCAACCTCGTCAGCGGTGAAGCCTTCGAGTGCTGCACGAACCTGACCGAGAACGAACTCAACGTGGGTTCCAGCCTTACGAACCTCAAGAGCCTCGCCACAGCACAGGATCGGGGTCATGCCCGCATCAAAGGCCTTGCGAGCCTTTTGGCCAACAAGCTGATCAGACTCGTTGTGGTACTCACGACGCTCGGAGTGGCCAACGACCACGTAGCTGCATCCAAGCTTGGTCAGCATCTCAGAGGAGATTTCACCGGTGAATGCACCATTATCGTGGACAGAGATGTCCTGTGCACCGTACTTGATCTGAAGATCGTCAGCGTCAACAACGGTCTGCACGGTACGAAGATCGGTGAACGGAGGGATCACCAGGACCTCGCAACGCGAGTAGTCAAAGTTGTGATCCGAAAGTTCCATGGCCAAGCCCTGGACCAGGTGATTTGCCTCGGGTGATCGAGTTCATCTTCCAGTTACCACCTGCCATCAAAGGTGTACGTGTCATTGTTCAGTCCTCCAGTACTGCGATACCGGGCGGAACCTTGCCCTCGAGCAGTTCGAGAGAGGCGCCACCACCGGTGGAAATGTAGAAGAAAAGTAGATTCGTCAGCCGAGGTTACGAACGGCAGATGCGGAGTCTCCACCACCGATAACGGTGAATGCGGTTCCCTTCGCTCATTGCGTGCGACTGCGCTTTGTTCCCTCTGCGAATGCGGGGAACTCGAAAGACGCCCATGGGGCCGTTCCACAACGGTTTTGCGAAAGCGGTGCCTGAGGAAAATCTCGCGGGTCTTCGGGCCGATGTCGAGGCATCTGATCCCCAGGAATCGCGCGTCTGGGCTTACGACGGTTGCGGGCGCATCTGCTGCAAACTCAGGAGCAACGACGGTGTCGACGAGGCGGAAGAAGCTCAACGCCATTCTTCTTTGCGGTCTCCATGTAACCCTGCACGGTGGGGATCTGGTCTGCTTCAAGAGACTTGCCAACTTCGTAGCCCTTCGCTGCAAGGAGAGGTGTGGGTCGTACCGCCACCGATGATGAGCTTATCCGCCTTTAGAAAGCAGATTAGCAATCACACCAAAGCTTATCGGAGACACCTTCGAGGCCACCAAAACGACAACGTAAGGACGCTCCGGATCATTAACTGCCTTACCCGGGGACTCGATTTCGCCCTAACGACCAGCAAACCTGCTGCACTGGGCGAAGCTTGGCAACGTCGTAGACGGAAGACTTGCCCGTTGAACAACACCGACCATCGGACACAAACGCATCGGCAGAAAAGCAAGCTGAGCGGCGAAGGCTTCGCGCTCTGCATCGTCCTTCAGGGTCTCTGCAGCGTTGAAGCGAACGTTCTCGAAGAACGATTTCACCGGGCTTTGCGGCCTCAACTGCAGCATGTGCTCTTCACCGACGGTATCGGGGCAAAAGTGACCTTGACGCCGGTCAGCTCAGCAAGGCGGCTGGCAACAGGTGCAAGTGAGAATGCAGGGGTTGACTTGGCCCTTCGGACTGCCGAGGTGAGCGGCAATGATGACCTTTTGCACCTGCATCAAAAAGCTTGATCGTCGGAGGTGCCGCGCGAACACGGCCATCATCGGTAACTGTTCATGATCAGCATCGAGGGAACGTTGAAGTCCGAACGGACGCGAACGCTCTTACCGGAAGATCACAGGCTATCGGTGTCCTCATGAGGAATCTCCTTAAATAAATGAAGAGTGAGACGCTTCAGCGAACTGGGCCTGCATACGCTTTCACGTACACGGGCCCAGTAACTAGCAGATCATGCTCTATGCGAGGATCAGGCCAGCTTGGAGCCAACCAGCGAGGTCAGGCGAACAAGAGCGTTCGAGTAGCCCCACTCGTTGTCGTACCAAGAGAGAACCTTCACCAGGTTGCCGATGACCTTGGTCTCGGTCGCATCGAAGATCGAGGTGTGAGGGTTGCCCACGATGTCGGTGGAGACGATCGGATCTTCGGTGTACTCAAGAACACCCTTGAGCTCACCCTCGGCGGCAGCCTTCACGGCAGCCTGGATAGCCTCAGCGAGGACCTCCTTCGTTGCAGCGAGGTCAGGTCGGTCAGCAGAGCCGGTCGGGTGGGACGCGAACTGCAGGTCCGTCGAACTTTGCCCGCCAGGCTCGGGCAGAACCAGAGCAACAGCCTGAGCCGCACCGGTCTTGGTGGGGATCATGTTGAGAGCTGCTGCACGTGCACGACGCAGATCCAGTGAGGTGCGTCGAGGCAACGCTGGTCGCCGGTGTGAGGGTGGATGGTGGTCATGATGCCACGCTCGATACCGAAGTTCTCGTGGAGAACCTTGGCCAGAGGAGCAAGGCAGTTGGTGGTGCACGAAGCGTTGGAGATGATGTTCATCGTGGCGGGATCGTAATCGCCGTCAGTTCACGCCCACAGACGAAGGTGCCGTCAACATTCTTTGCAGGTGCCGAAGCCGACGACCTTCTTTGCGCCAGCTGCGAGTGTGTGCAGCTGCCTTTTCACCATCGGTGAAGAGCCGGTGGACTCAGCGACAACCTCGACACCGAGCTCGCCCCAAGGCGGGTCGGCAGGATCGCGCTGTGCGAGAACAGCGATGTGCTTTTCCGTCAGCGATGCCTCATCGTCGTGAGGAAACCCTCCCTCGTGAAGCGACCCCATGATCAGGTCGTACTTCAGCAGGTGTGCCAGAGTCTTATTGTCGGTCGGATCGTTAACTGCAACGACCTCGAGTCTGCGCCCTGCTCAATTGCAGCGCTGGAAGAAGTTACGACCGATGCGGCCAAAGCCGTTAATGCCAACGCGGGTGGTCACTGTTGTCCTCCTGCTTGGGCCCCTACGGGACACGCTTTCTGTATCAACCATGAAGATGCGGTTTGCATCTATGGCCTGCAGTTCTCTGCGGTTCCAGTACCTCTAATCTACACCTTAACGGTCCGAGATGAGGGTGAACTAAGTCCTTAGAATCTGGCCCACATTATGCTGAAAGAGATCTCAGTCACCGTCGAAGGCATATCCAGGGTCTGGAAACAGATTCAGTGATCCGGAATACCCCGCTCATGCGCACTTATCGGCCATAGCGGGCAGGCGAATACGGCCTGCAACCGCGTCCTTTGTCAGCGGCGGATCGGTATGTTTGCCCAGCTCCTCAAGGGAAGCCTGCTTGTACTGGATGCGCAACTCCCCCGCATGCCTGAGGTGATCTGGAACATCGTCGCCTAAAATCGCAAAGGCTCGCTCAACTCTCGCACCGGCCCGCGACCGCGCGCACGCGCGCTCGGCGAAGGTTCGCATCATCAAGTTTGCTAAGCGGTTATGGCTGGAACGGGCCTCTGACGCTCACGCCTCTGCTCCCAGGCAACATGAGTAGCAGGTGCCCAGCGCACGGATGAGCGCACTAATGGCCTCGGAATCACGAGCCGTGACGCGATCAGATCCGCGCACTTCCTTTGAACGAACAGTAGCTCCGAGCTTACGGGCGAGCCCGACCATCGCGAGTGCAACCTCGGGGCCCGGACAAGTAATTTCCAAAGACCGAGGGCGTCAGGCTCAGAGAACCGCGGGCAAGAAAAGCACCGCGCCACACAGCCGCGGCCTCATCTTTACCGGAAGCAACCAAGGCCGCAGGGAGCCCGCGCACTGGCCTTCCCGCACCATCGACGAGGCCGGTGAGTCGAGCAAGTTCATCCGCTCGGTGCACGACACGTACGACGTAACGCTTTCCTCGACGCAGCGACAGGGCGAAACGACAACGACAAAGGACTCAACGTTGTACAAGCTGGTCAGGAATGTACGAAGACGGCGTACAGCTACGGAAGAATCTAACTCCGCTTCGATAAGGATCCGACCACCCACGAGGTGTAGACCACCTGAGAAACGAAGAATCGCACATACTTGCGGCCATCGCAGATTGCGGGAACCGCGCTACGCGCTAATTCGTCTTTCATATCGATGTGAGGACACCTTGTCTCCTTATGTCAGGGTGCACTGGAACGAGGAAGATTCTGCAGGAGCCAGGTTTCGCTGCGGCCAACTTCGCCAAGAAAAACCATCAAAAAGCATCACGCAATGCTGCAGCAAGTCGTCAAAAGGATCGCGATGGGCTTCGCCATCACCGGTGCGAACCTGACGCAAAGAACGCGCGCACCTGGAGCATCAGCAGCCTCGGCAAGATCATCAATATCGTCAGTTGTTGTCGGATCTGCGATCACTACATCAGTTTGAAACTGGGGAGCGTATGAGCGATCGCTCGGACATGATCAGCTGTTGTCGATTGATTCTGTTTCACCCGCTGACGTTCAAGGTTCAAAATAAGCGCCCGGTGAGCTTCGGTAGTCGCAGTGCACGATGAAGATCAGGAACCAATAAGTGCGGAATTACAGGGTGTACCAGAACCGGGACCAAAAGAACAACCCAATCGGCTTCGAAATTGCATCGGTAACTGCTGCCGGAACTTTTGGTTCTTCTGGGCTGGGGCGTACTGCCTCGACATCACCCGCTACAGTGCGACCTTTCCGATTGTCCTTTAACGGTATAGCGTCGCCCGTTATCATTCATATCCGCTTCAATACTCAGCGGGTCTGTCGACATCGGGAGAACACGCCCCTGTGCCCCCAGAAGACGGCCGACAAAATCCAGGCCTTCAACCGGGTCGTCAAGAAGCTGCCACAAGCCAGCAATCTAATATTGCCGACTGCGTGACCATCCATCGGACCACTGGTCTTCAAGCGCATCTGGAAGACATCACGCCAAGTTAAACCCCATTCAGTTTCCTTCACACAAAGACGCTAAAGCCATGCGTCAAATCACCCGGGGAAGAATTGGCATTTCTGCACGAAGTCGGCAGAAGACCCACCATCATCAGCAACAGTGACCACGGCTGTGAGCTGACGTGTGATGTGTCGTAATGCGCGCAGAGTAGCGGATAGCCCGTGTCCACCACCTAGGGCGACAACACGGTTATTTGATTCGCCGCGCTGCATCCACCCAGCAGCATCAACGTGGGTCATCGGCTATTCCTTTCCCATATCGCGATGCATGATTCGCACATTGAAACCATGCTCGCGCAGCCTGCGGGCGATGAGCTCTGCGCTCGCCACTGAACGGTGCTTCCCGCCCGTACACCCAACTGCAATTGTTGTGTAACGCTTGAGTTCACCAATATACCCCTTCAGCATGGGTGCAAGAAGATCCAGCGTAACCAACAACGAAGTCGCGGGCACCCGGCTGGGACAGAACGTAATCTGCAACAGGTTGGTCTTTGCCGTCAAATGACGCAATTCATCAACCCAGTAGGGATTCTTTAAAAAGCGCACGTCAAGAACGTGGTCAGCATCAAGGAGACCGTGCTTAGAGCAAAAGGATTCAACGGTATTACGAAGCGGCACATCGCCAGCCTGAGCAATAACATCACGGATATGACGTGTCAGGTCATGAACGGACATCCTGGACGTGTCAATAATCGTATCTGCGAAACGACGTAGAGGAGCAAGCGCGCGCTCTTCGGCTGTGATCCCATCAAGAAGAGTTCCGTCTCCCTGAAGCGGGTGAGGGCGGCGATTTGATTCATAACGCCGGACAAGGTGTCCGTCGAAGCCTCAAGGAAGATTACTCGATAAGCAACCCCCAACTCTTTAAAGCTGTTCAAGGGCACGAGCAAAAATCAGCAAAGAACTCACGTGAACGCACGTCAACAACGACAGCCAGTCTGTGAACTCCCCCGCCAACGGGACTCATCATGCCAACCAGCGCTGCCAGCATTGCCGGTGGAAGATTGTCAACGACGTACCAATCAAGATCTTCGAGTGCACGGGCGGCACCAGTACGCCCTGCTCCTGAGCGCGGTGATGATCACAACCTCGTTTCCACCCTCATCGGCAACATCTGGGGCAATCTGATCGAGAAGTGGGATACCTCCGGGCACAGTTTCCTGCGAAGTGTCGGGTGGGATGGGAGTTTCGCTCATACCCCTATGGTGCCATTGATCAGCAAATCTTTCCGGTTTTTCCTCAGGCGGTTTAGCGCTACTGCGAAAGCGGAAGATCCCGGATTGAGCGCCTGCCAAATTACGGTTCCCAGGGAGGGCCCAATCCCATTCACTTCAGCAATTTGTTCAGGCGTGGACTCACGAATCTTCTTAACAGAACCAAAGTGACGTAAGAGCGCTTTTTGGCGAGAAGGACCAACTCCTGCAATTCCATCCAATACTGAGCGCTGCTGATTCTTCGTGCGCCGTTTCCTATGCGCTGTGATAGCGAATCGATGGGATTCATCTCTGAGATACTGCAGCATATAGAGCTGCAGAGGTGCGCGGGAAGATCAGCGGGAATTCCTCACCGGGAATCCATACTTCTTCCAACCTTTTTGCAAGGCCGATCAGGGGAATATCGATTCCCATTGAATCCAAAGCATCGCGGGCAGCATTAACCTGCGGCAAACCGCCATCGACAACTACTAAATCCGGTCGATACGAAAAGCCGCACTGTGGCCGTCCGTTAGCATCAACTGGACCAGATTCGGAGCATGCCTTCCTCATCTTCACCATCTTCGCCATTTTCTTCAGCGAGGAGCCTACGGAATCGACGCCGAAGGACTTCGTCCATTGCCGATGTATCATCAGGAGTTCCCTCCCAATTTTCACCGTGAATGTTGAAATGGCGATACGAATCCTTCCTTGGTACTCCATCTTCAAAAACAACCATTGAACCAACCTGAAGCTGGCCCTGAGTGTGAGAGATGTCGTAGCACTCGATGCGCAAAGGAGACGCAGGAAGATCAAGGTATTCAGCAAGCTCGTCAGGAGCTTGACCGCGTTGAGCAAGATCGCCACTGCGACGTGTTTTATGCAGAATCAACGCCTGCTTGGCATTTTCTTTAACGGTCTCCATAAGCTGAGCCTTAGGACCCCGTTTGGGGACATGAATATCGACCGCCACTCCCCTTTTCTCCGTGAGCCACTGTGCGATTGTGCCCCCTTCGCTGGGCATCACACTCACCAAAATCTCACGTGGCACCGCCCTCGAGTGGGAGTATGAATCATCATCGACTGATACTGCCTGGACCTGTTCAGTACATCCTTTCCTCCCCTGCGGAATATCCGGGAGTTCGGAATACACCTGCTCGAAAAAGCCGGGCCATAAGTTCAGCACTGGCATCATCGTCGCGGGAAACTACCCACCCTCGAGTACCACGAATGCGACCGCCACGAACATGGAAAACATGTACCGCAGCGTCAAGCTCATCACTCACTAAGGCAAAAATATCCGCGTCAGTTCCGTCGTTTAAAACCATCGTGTTGCGTTCCAGAACCGTCTCTGGTACGCAGAGTCATCACGTTTCTTTGCGGCGGTTTCAAAATCGAGCTCAGCACTAGCTTGCCGCATTTCAGACTCGACTTGACGCAGGATAGGGCTTGCTTTTCCCTCAAGAAAGTCGCATCGACTGAGCTAAAGCGCGATGTTTTGCTTGAAAAGTACGACCAACGCAGGGCGCCGAACACTTGTCGATATATCCAGAAGAGGCATGGACGTCCTTGAGCTTGAGCGCGCCGAAACACGCCAGCAGAACACGTTCTAACTGGGAAAAGCGCGGATCAGGAGTTCAATAGTAGTCATGGATAGCCCAAACTTTCGTGTACGGACCAAAAGTAACGCGTGTCTTTCCTACGCGCTTCTCGGGTGACCTGGACACGAGGGAAACGCTCCCCCATACTCACAGCGAGATACGGATAGGACTTGTCGTCCTTGAACATCACGTTAAAACGCGGATTGAATTCCTTGATCCACGTAAATTCAAGGGTGAGCGCTTCAATCTCGTTACGTACAACAGTCCACTGCACCGAGGCGGCGGTCGTCACCATTTTCTGGGTACGCGGATGAAGATTGGCAAGGTCTTGAAAATAATTAGTCAGACGCGCTCGAAGGTTCTTTGCTTTCCCAACATAGATGACCGCGCCCTGTTCATCGCGGAACCTATAGACTCCTGGGTCTGTCGGGATCTCGCTTTGTTTTTCGGTCGATAGGTCGAAGGATCAGCCACGTTCTTAGCCTAACCGGGCTATCAATGCAATGCTTGCTCTGCATGGCATTAGAAAACTTTTGGTCTGAGGTTTATCATTTCTTGAAGGTATTGCTGCGGAAAGGTTTGCCATGTTTACCCAGGCCCAAGAGGTTATCGACTTCATTGAAAGGAAGAAATTGCTCACATCGACGTACGTTTCATGCGACCTTCCGGGAGTCCAACAGCGCTTCACTATTCCGCCAGTGAGCTTCAGGCTTTCGGTTTTCAAAGATGGACTGATGTTCGACGGCTCGTCCGTTCGAGGCTTCACGCAGATTCACGAATCAGATATGAAGCTGATTCCGGATATTACGTCAGCTTTTCGTCGATCCTTTCCGTGCTACTAAGACACTCGTCATCATTTTTCCATCGTCGACCCTTTTTACTGACTGAGCCTTTCTCACGCGACCCCAGACAAGTTGCCGCAAAGGCCGAGGCGTACCTGCGCTCCACTGGCATCATCGACATCTATGTTACATCGGCGCAGAGGCGGAGTTCTTTGTCTTCAACGATGTGCGTTATCAAGTAAGTCCTCAATCGACTCTACGCTCTTGACTCCGACGAAGCCTATTGGAACACAGGACGCACGGAAGAAGGTGGGAATCTGGGATATAAAGTCGCACTTAAGGGCGGTTATTTCCCTGTTTCGCCCAGTGATGACTTCACCGATCTTCGCGATGAGATGTCTAACCTCCTGACCGAGTGGGACTTAAGCTTGAGCGCGCACACCACGAGGTTGCGGTCGGGCGGCCAGCAGGAGATCAGCTACCGCTTCGATACCTTAACAACTGCCGCAGACGACATGCGGTGAAGTTTAAGTACGTCATTAAGAATGCTGCGCGCGCTGCGGGGCTGTCGGCGACCTTCATGCCCAAGCCGCTATTCGGTGATAACGGTTCTGGAATGCACACCCACCTTTCTTTGTGGAAGGACGGCGAGCCTCTTTTCTATGACGAACGAGGCTACGGTTCTCTTTCCGACACCGCACGCTGGTTCATTGGCGGGCTTTTTGAGCACTGCACCAGCTCTGCTTGCCTTCACAAACCCCTCGGTGAATTCCTTCCGCCGACTTGTCCCCGGTTTTGAGGCACCGATTAACCCTGGTCTATTCGGCGCGTAACCGTAGCGCCTGTATTCGTATCCCTGTAACTGGCACTTCGCCTGCCGCCAAACGCGTTGAGTACCGTGTTCCTGATCCCAGCGCGAACCCCTACTTATCCTTCTCAGCCTGTCTCATGGCCGGTATCGACGGGATCAAACGCCGTATCGAACCAGCCGCGCCAATTGATAAGGACCTCTACGAACTTCCGAGCGCAGACTACGATTCCATTGCGAAGTTCCTTCTAGTTTGGAAGCAGCTCTTGAAGCGCTTCGTCATGACTACGAGTTCCTCACCGAGAGGATGTCTTTACCGAAGACCTGATCGAAACCTGGATTAACTATAAAGAAACGGTGGAGATTGTCCCAATGCGTGCCTACCCGCATCCTTACGAATTTCAGCTGTATTACGATCTGTGAGCTAGATAGTCGCCATTAGACGCTATATTCATAGTGTCTACTCGTGTAACACCAGGTCCGAAACGGAACATCATGAAACGCATGCGTGACGGTTCAGTATACGATCAAGCCGAAATTTAAGCTCTCTTCGCACGAGCTGCTCCCTGACCTACTCGCCGCACGAGCCCTCGGCTCATCCCGATCAGGTCGCCATCGAGACACGTTCCTCCGTAGGCGCCACCCGCAAAGATCACTGCTGCCGAACTCAACTCAGGTTGAATATATTTCCTACGTGGCCTTGTCGGCCTCGGTATTGAAGCGGAGACTCGGTCGCGATTCTCGCTACATCCATGGGATGGCGCAATGCTCGACCTTTCTCTTCTCCTCGATTGGCGCAGTCACGGTCCCAATCTATGAATCTGATTCGGCCGCGCAGATCCACCACATCCTTGAAGATGCCCACGTTGTTCAGGTATTTACGGCATTGACACAGCAGGCGGAATTAGTTCGAAGCGTTGCCCCGCTTTTCACGCGTTCAATCGACGGTTTTCGATCAGGGAGCGTTGCGAACGATCGCTCGCGCTGCGAAACGCGTGTCGATCGACGACGTTAAGACTCGCCGTTCTTCACTGGACTCTTCGTCGATCATAACAATTATCTATACCTCCGGTACCACCGGAGTCCCCAGGTGTCGTCCTCACCCACGCAAACTTCCTGGCAACGATTGCAGGTGCACGTCAGGTCGTTGGCGATATCATTGACTCTCAAGATACGACTGCTCCTCTTCCTTCCGGTCGCGCATGTTCTTGCACGCCTCGTTGTGCACCTCGTGCTTTCAGGAGCGGGTGTCCTTGGATTCTCGCCAAATATTAAGAATCTTCTACCCGACATTCAGTCTTTCAAGCCCTCTGTTCTGCTTGTGCACCGCGTGTGCTCGAAAGGTCTACAACGCCGCTTCCGCGAAAGCCGGCGGCGGAATCAAGGGAGATGTTCGCTTGGGCGCCAAGCAAGCTCGAACATATGCACTCGCACAAGAACACGCACTTTCGGGCCTTCCTGCGAAGAGGCACGCCACGGCGATTGCCGATGCGCTTGTTCTGAAGAAGATCCGTTCGATTCTTGGTCCGAATCTTCGCTACATCGTTTCCGGCGGGGCGCCTTTAGCCACTGAACTCGCTCAGTTCTATTCGGGTATGGGCATCACCCTTCTCCAGGGGCTATGGCTTATCCGAAACGACCGGACCGATCGCTGTTCAGCATGTCGGTAAGAATCCCGTAGGTACCGTAGGTCTGCCCCTTCCGGGAAACTTCATCAAGATCGCAAAAGATGAGAAATCCTTGTTAAAGGGTGTTTCGGTCATGCCCGGCTACTATCATCTGCCTGACCAGACTCATCAGGTTATGCCCGATGGTGAGTGGTTCCATACCGGTGACTGGGATCTATTTCAAAGAGCGGTCAGCTTTCAATCACCGGACGAAAGAAAGAACTCATCGTCACCGCGGGTGGTAAAAATGTTCTCCGAGGTTCTGGAAGATTCATGGCTACTCACCCCTTAATTGCAAATGTCATTGTTGTTGGCGATCAACGGCCATTTATCGGTGCGCTCTTTCACCCTGACGCTGAGATGCTTCCAGATTGGCTGCGTAAGCACGGACTCCCCCGTTGCTCGCCACTCGAGGCCGCTCAGCTTCCCGAGTGCAAGCCTCACTCCAGCGTGCAGTAGACCGCGCAAACAAGGCAGTCTCTCGCGCGGAGTCCATCCGCAAATTCCGAATCATTGATGCGAGCTTTACTGTCGAAAACGGCTACGTGACTCCCTCAATGAAGCTCCGTCGTGGAAAAGTACTTCATGATTTCGCAGATGAAGTTGACGAACTTTACGGTGGTCCACTTGAATCTACCCCGCAAAGCGCCGCCGTTTCTTTCGACGTGCACGATAGACGCTGAACTCGAAATAACCGAAAGGGATACCCATGACAGTACGCAGGCTTGCAGATGGCTCTTGGGAAGCGACTGCAACTCGCCAGGCGAGCCCCGAGATGAATTTGCCGTCAATGCTTCGCCTGCGTGCTCAAAGAGCACCCTGGTCAGGTTGCAATTGAGCGTCGTTCACCTGTGGGCACTTGGCGCCCGGTTACCATCGATCAGTTCCTTTTCGGATGTTGATTCGATTGCTCGAGGCCCTCATCGCCTTGGGACTTGAAGCAGGTGAGCACCTTGCGATTTTGGCACCAACATCGTACGAGTGGGCCCTCATCGATGTCGACTGCCCTGTCCTGCGGTGCGATTACCGTCCCGATCTACGAAACCGATTCTGCCGTCCAAATTGAACACATCCTCAAGGACGCAGATATCCGCATTGTCATTACCGCGACGACTCAGCAGGCCGAACTTGTTCAGTCCGTAAAGACGGATTCGGTTCGTCATCTCCTCTCGCTTGATAAGGGAGCTCAGCGGGGAGCTTGCCCAAGCCGGACTCGATGTTCCAATCGAAGAAGTGCGCCTGCGGACCGACTCCGTCAAGCTTGAGGATGAAGCCACCATTATTTACACCTCCGGAACCACCGGGGTCCCCAAAGGTGTTGTTCTCACACATGGGAACTTCATCAGCCCCATGCTTCAGGCCTATGATTTCCTTCCCTTCTCATCAATGATCCGCGCTCACGTTCGCTGCTGTTCTTACCCGTGGCTCACGTACTTGCACGCTTTGTGATGTACTGCTTACTCTCAGGGACAGGGAGTCATAGCTTTTTCACCAGATACACGCAACCTGGTTGATGATATTGCGACCTTCAAGCCCTCAATGCTTCTGGTTGTCCCACGCGTTTTGGAGAAGGTCTATAACGCGGCGTCAGCCAAGGCGGGTGGCGGTTTCAAGGGACGAATGTTCTCATGGGCAGCAAAGCAAGCACGCGCGCTTTCGCAGTCGCGTGCCTATGTAGATACTCCTCTTCCAGAGTCCTTAGTTGCTGGTCCACTACCAGACACACACCCGTGCCCGACGCCTCGGCAATTCCATCTCCCGGCACCTCCGCTCTATTAAAGATTCGCGGGCGTGTTGCTGACGCATTGGTTCTCTCGAAGGTTAAGGCAATTCTTGGACCAAACCTTCACACGATCATTTCTGGAGGCGCTCCACTCGCCCTCGACCTGCAAACTTCTACCGAGGCCTCGGACTGACCCTGCCCAGGGATACGGACTCTCCGAGACCACCGGTCCCATCAGCGTCGAAATCCCCCAGGATTTCCCGCCGGATAGTGTTGGTTTCGTGTGGCCCGGTAACCAGGCGAAACCGGCCAGCGACGGGGAACTTTTAGTCCGCGGAATTTCAGTTTCCCGCGGTTACCATAACCTTCCCGAGGCCACTGCTGAGGCCTTCGTTGATGGCTGGTTTAAGACCGGGGATCTTGCCTCGATCGATGACCGAGGCCATATCCGTATCACTGGACGCAAGAAGGAACTCATTGTCACCGCAGGTGGGAAGAACGTCTCCCGAAATTTTGGAAGATGCCCTCTCAACCCATCCGTTGATTGCGAACATCATCGTTGTTGGTGATAATCGCCCATATATCGGAGCACTGATTTCACTCGACACAGAAATGCTCCCCGAATGGCTGCGCGCCCACGGAGAACCTGTCGTAGATGCGGCTCAGGCTGCAGAACTACCGGCAGTGCGTGAATCTTTAGAACGAGCAATTGCGCGGGCAAATACGCAAGTTTCGAGGGCCGAATCAATCCGCCGCTACCGCATCGTCAACGCAGCCTTTACGGTTGAGAACGGATATATGACGCCATCATTGAAGCTCAAGAGGCGTCGGGTTCTTGCTGATTTTGCGGATGAGGTCGAAGCGCTTTATGGATCGGGAACAACTCCCGAAGCTCAGTAAGTCTTCTCAAGATCACAGCGTATGATTTTGAGGCAAAGTACTGCATTTTTAATGTTGTGTGGGCTCCCCTTTCGGGAAGCCCACACAACTCTTTCAACTCAGCTTACGTCGGTCATCCTGCTACTTTGACTTCGCTCCATGCTGTTGTGTGGCCTCGAAAATCTCCGCAAGGAACTGACCTGTGAATGATTCATGAACCGTGGCAACTTCTTCAGGGGTCCCTTCTGCAACGACGGTACCGCCACCGCTGCCCCCTCAGGACCCATGTCAATCACCCAGTCGGCACTCTTGATGACGTCAAGATTGTGCTCGATGACGATCACCGTATTGCCCTTATCAACCAGGCTCTGCAGGACAAGCAGAAGCTTTCGAATATCTTCTGTGTGCAGACCCGTAGTTGGTTCGTCTAGGACATACACTGTCCGCCCAGTTGATCGACGTTGCAGCTCCGATGCGAGCTTAACGCGTTGCGCCTCTCCACCGGATAAAGTTGTCGCAGCCTGACCAAGGCGCACGTAGCCCAAGCCAACTTCAACCAAGGTGTTCAGGTGACGGGCAATACGCGAGATTGGAGCAAAGAACTCAGCGGCCTCGGCGATAGGCATATTGAGAACATCTGCAACGCTCTTACCTTTGTAGAGGATCTCCAAAGTCTCACGGTTGTACCGTGCACCATGCAAACCTCGCAGGGGACATAAACATCCGGCAGAAAGTTCATCTCAATCTTGAGGGTTCCATCACCCTTACTAGGACTCACACCGTCCCCCTTCACATTGAAGGAGAAACGCCCGGGACCGTAACCGCGAAGCTTTGCCTCAGGGACTTCAGCAAAGAGCTTACGAATTTGATCCCAGACTCCCGTGTAGGTAGCTGGATTGAGACCGTGGTGTACGACCGATAGGCGATTGATCAACATGCACGACCTTATCAAGCCCTCAGTTCCCCAACGGAACGATGGCGTCCCGGAACAAGACGGGCACCGTTCAAACCGCTAGCCAGGACCGATAAAGAATTTGATTGACCAGGGTAGATTTGCACGAGCCCGATACGCCTGTCACCGCAGTAAAAGTCGAAAGCGGGAAGGACACCGTAACGTCTTTAAGATTATTCTCGCGTGCGCCCTTCACAGTAATCTGGCGCTTGGGATCACGCTGCCGGCGGGATTGAGGATAACAATCGAACGCTTTCCACTGAGATATTGACCGGTCAAAGAGCGTTTTATTCTCTTTGAGTTTCCTCAAGAGTTCCGCTGTGAACGATCCATCCACCGTTTTCCTGCCCTGGCCCCACGTCAACGATCCAGTCAGCAGCCCTCGATGGTCTCTTCATCGTGTTCGACAACGATCAGGGTATTTCCGAGGTCGCGTAGGTGTTCCAAAAGTCGCAATCAGCTTTGCGGTTGTCACGTTGGTGAAGACCAATCGAGGGCTCATCGAGGACATACAAAACCCCTACTGAGGCCAGAACCAATTTGGGTTGCCAAACGAATTCGTTGAGCCTCTCCACCAGAAAGGGTTGCAGCTCCGCGAGAGAGCGTCAGATATGACAGGCCTACATCGACCAAGAACTTCAATCGGGCCTGAATTTCGGTGAGAATCGGTGCGGCAATGACGGATGAACGTTCTTCCAAAAATAACGCTGTCGAGGAAGTCTTTTGCATCGCTAATCGACAAATCCGAGAGCTGTGCGATTGAGAGATCACCGATTGTAACTGCCAAGACTTCGGGACGTAATCTGGCTCCTTGGCATGCGCTACAGGGAACTTCACGCATGTACGAATCCATACGATCAACGACCAGCTGTGATTCAGTCTCTTCTTTTACGCTGGATATAGGTAAGCGCCCTCGAAACCCGTCGTATACGAACGTTCCGTCCCCAACGGTTACGGAATTTAACTTTTACTTCATAGTTTCGACCGTTGAGGATTGCATCCTTAACCTTCTTGGGAAGATCTTTCCACGGTGTGTCCATGGAAAAACCGAGTTCTTTTGCCAAGGCTTCCAGAAGGTGTCGGTGATACTTAAAAATTCGAGTTCCATACAATCACGGCACCTTGGTTGAGCGAGAGTTCCTCATCCGGTACGACAAGTTCGGGATCAACTTCGAGTTTGGAGCCCAAGCCCGAGCACTCGGGACATGCACCGTAGGGCGCATTAAAGGGAGAAAGTTCGCGGTTCGATTTCATCCAATGCCAAGGGATGATCGTTGGGGCACGAACGCTTTTCGAGTATTTGCGTCGGCGATCAGGATCTGACTCATCCAAATCAATGCAGTCGATAATTACTAAGCCGTCCGAAAAGACGAAGTGCTGTTTCAACAGAGTCAGTCAATCGCTGACGGACACCCTCACGTACGACAAGACGGTCGACAACAACTTCGATCGTGTGCTTGAGCTTCTTTTTCCAGCGGCGGGACGTCCTCAAGTCGAAGTAATTGACCATCGACGATTGCTCGCACATAGCCAGATGCCTTGAGCTCCTCAAGAAGGTCCTGATATTCCCCTTGCGGCCACGAACAACAGGCGAAAGGGACCTGGAAGCGTGTTCCCTCAGGAAGCGAGCGAACACGATCAACAATCTGCTGGGGGTCTGAGCTTGGATTCGAGCTCCACACACTGGACAGTGGGCTACCCCGCGCGTGCAAATAATAGACGCAAGTAGTCATGGATTTCGGTAATCGTACCGACTGTTGAACGCGGATTACGCGAGGTAGATTTCTGGTCGATTGACACTGCCGGAGAGAGCCCCTCGATGAAATCGACATCAGGCTTATCCATCTGTCCTAAAAATTGACGCGCATATGAGGACAGGGATTCAACGTATCGTCTTTGCCCTTCAGCGAATATCGTGTCAAAGGCAGAGAAGACTTACCCGATCCCGATAGACCGGTGAAAACAATCATCGAGTCACGAGGAAGATCAAGGTCAACACCCTTGAGATTATGCTCGCGGGCACCACGGACAATTAACTGATCATGCACTCCACTAGTTTACGTGTTGACGCATTGCTTTGGTCGAACATGTGTTCTTTTTATGCTTTGCTTCACGTTTAGTCTATGGATTGCCTTCGGACTCAGCTTCGCGAAGCTTACCCATGTAGAGCACCCGCGGAATGCTTCGATCACGAGGGCCAGCAGCAGGTCCTGATCCGATAATGGCCAGCCACAGCGGAGCCGGGGGCCATTGGAAGGCGAAGAAGGCTCGAGCAAAGGGAAGAAGAACACCTAAAACCCCCGCTAGAGCCATAGCGCAGATCAAGGCTACGCGCCACGGTACCAGCGGTCGCGCTGTGATTGACAAAAAGCCACAATCCTGCAATCAGAACCGTCATTGCGGCCGCGGTAGAGACCGAGTACTGTACCGTTGCCGACCGAAGGTAAACAGCAAGAGCCGCAACTCCTGGGACGATACCGCTGGGGATTGCCAGCGACAAGGTTCGAGACAAGAAACCTGGGACATAACGGCGGTTGTTGGGGCTTAAGGCAATAAAGAACGCCGGAACACCAATAGTTAGGGGTGTCGACATAGGTAAAAATGTCGCGGCAAGAAGGGATACCGCCACGCAAAAATTGCACTGAGAATGACGAATAGGGTCGCGTGGTCGTCTTTGCCAAGAAAAAGCGATGAGACACGTTCCATATTGGCCCATAATGCGACGTCCCTCGGCCAAGACGCTGGGGAGCACCGAGAAACTTTTTGATCAACCAAAACCAACTGTGAAACGGCCTTTGTTGCTGCTGCTCCATTCCCCATCGCAATGCCTAGATCAGCATCTTTAAGCGCGAGAGCGTCAGTGACACCATCACCCGTCATGGCGACACAGTGCTTCTGAGTTTGCGGGGCCTTTACCAACGCACGTTTCTGCTCTGGAGTAACACGTCCGAAAAAACATCCGTTGCCTCAACAATAGAGAGGAACTCAGCAGACGTTGGGTTCTCAGGGAGATTCCGGGCATCAAATGCATGAGGAGCATCACCGTTAGGTGAACGCAATCCGACCTGTGCGGCTGGAGCAGCAACGTAGTCGGACTATCACCGAAAATGATGCGTACACGAACGCCTTGACGACGGAAGTAATCAAGGGTCTCGGTCGCATCATCGCGCAAAGTCCTCTTCCAAAAACCAGAAGGGGCGAGGCCAGGGATTGGCCGGAAGGGTCTGGTCTTCAATGGCCTCGTCATAGCGGACGACGACTAATACCCTCAAGCCCTCACTGGCATAAGAACGAATATTAACTCGAAGACTTTCGAGGGTTTTTCAACGTGATCAATGAGCATCTCAGGGCGCCCATAACAATTGATGTGCTCTGCGTGACACATGCTGCCCATTTACGTTCAGAGGAGAGGGAATAGTTTGGAAAGGTTCAATATCTGCTTTAGGAAGCTCTCCCCTATTGAGCAGATAATCTTTGACCGCCCGCGCGGTTGCATTTGTTTCATCGTCGTTGAGTACCCACAGCGCACGGAAAAGCTCATCTTTTCGCTGTCGATCAAGGATCTCCCAGGGCGCAATCGAATTCCACCGGTTGTGAGCGTACCCGTTTTATCTAGGCACAGTGCATCAACACGAGCCAAGACTTCAACTGCGGGCAGCTCCTGAACAAGAGCACCTTTCCGCGCCAGAGTTGCTGAACCGATCGCGAAGTTCATTGAGGTGAGGAGTACTAATCCCTGCGGGATCATTCCAACGACACTTGCAACAGCAAGAACCAATGCGTGTTGCCAGGCGTAGGGGAGTGCCTTCTCCTGCAATTCGTGTTTGGGACCAGAGCGTGAGAAGAATAATTGGAGGAAGGGCAATCGAGATGACACGCAGAATCTTATTAATACCCTGTTGGATCTCGAAGTGGCAAGAGAGAAAGTCCGTGCATGACGTGCAATACCCTGCGCGTACAGGTCCGAACCTACTGCTTGCACATGCATCACGCCAGAACCAGAAACGACGGATGTTCCAGCAAGGACACGATCACCGACCTGCTTAAGAACCGGGCGAGATTCGCCAGTAAGCATCGATTCATCAATTTCCAGGCCTGAGACTTCAGGACCTCGCCGTCAGCCGCAATTTGATCGCCGGTGAAAGCTCGACAATATCGTCGAGAACAATGCGTTGAACGTCAATCTGCTCGGTGCGCCCATCGCGTCGAACCTTCGCGCGAGGGGCATCAACGATCGTAAGGTCATCCAGTGTTTTTCTTCGCACGAAGTTCGGAAAAATTCCGATAACCGCGTTAATGATCGCGAGTCGCGCCAAAAACGGCATCCTGCCAAGACCCGAAGATGATAACGATGACCATTGCGATGCTCAAGATCGCATTAAAAGCGTCAAGACATTTGCGCGGATAATCGATGCCAGCGATCGCGATGAAGGCAGCTTAGTGATGTTCAGCTTGCCTGCTTCTTCGCGGATCTTCACTTCGGATCCAGTAAGTCCCTGAGCAAGGTTAGGAGCTTGTGCAGCAAAGGTCATCGGCCGTTACTCCTTGAGGAATTGCGCTTCGAATAAATGAGCGAGGCTAGAACTGTCGTGATGAGTGTCCCTGCAATAACAGCAAGCGAGACCGAATTCCGATCTCCGGAATTCCATGAATGAGCGCACCCCCGTTAAGGAAGGGTGAGGGGTTTTCGTGAAGTGCATGAAGAACTAGCTTCACCCCGATGAAGCCCAGATCACTGCAGAGTCCGTAGTTGAGGAAAAACAAGTTTTTCCGGAAGGCCATCGATAAGGAAGAAAAAGCTGTCGAAGCCCTAGCAGTGCAAAAGCGTTGCACGCAAAGACCAAATATTCTTCTTGAGTAAGTCCAAGGATCGCAGGGATGGAGTCGAGCGCAAACATCAGATCTGCGGATCCAAGGGCCAGAACAACAAGGAACAAGGGGTGATCGATGTGTGCCGATTATGGCGGTAGAAGGAAACGGTCTCCGATGTATCCATCGGTTACGGGGAAAAATACGTCGAACGAAGCGAACAAACGCATTCTCTTGAATTTCCTCAACTTCTTCCTCTTCATTAGGTGTACCTTCGCGAGCCTGCGAATATGCCGTCCACAGCAGCCACGCGCCGAAGAAAAAGAACATCCATGTAAATCGATTGACCAGGGGTGACACCGACGGCGATAAAAAATGCTCTAAAGATCAGTGCAAGAATGATTCCTGCAAGAAGTGCTTTCTGCTGAAAGTCCCGTGGCACTTTGAAGGACGCCATGATGATGACAAAGACGAAGAGGTTGTCCAGCGAAAGCGACCACTCCATCATGTAGCCGCTATAGAACTGGATAGCGTAGCTTGCTCCGTAGATCACCCAAATCGCTAGGCCAAACATCACAGCAAGAGCAACATAACCCAGTGTCCACGCGGTTGCTTCTTTCATAGAAGGCGCATGGGGCTTACGCACGTGTCCAATGATGTCAGTGGAAATTAGGGCGATAACAGCGACGGCCAAGCCGATCCAGCCGAGGATATGTACGTCCACGAATGACCTGCAGGCAGAGACTTGAGGTCTCTTCCACCCAAAATTGAGCAGCAGCTACCGGGTATCTGGGAGATGCCGCGTTGACGATGGTGCTCTTTTGGGGATTACTCCCTCGCGACTAGCGTAACAAACGATTCTGCTCATTCTCTGTCAGATCACAAGTCGTTAAGAGCTTCACACGCAAGTGCTTTAGACTCAACAGCGTGAGTGTTCAAAATCGTGCAGCCCAACTGTCCCGACTGCGTCGCCTGAAGGAGACCCTTTTCGGCTCAACCCAGGCACCTTTTGAACTATCAGTCGTCCGAATCCTGTGCTTTTTGATACGACAAAACTCGCGCATACTGCCGGTGTTTCGAGACTTGCTGAACTGGGACGCCGTGAGGGTTCGTCGAACTACGCCACAGACATTGTCAACAACTGATGATTTTTACTCTGAAGTACGCGATGCGTTAGAGCACCGGGCTTTGATCTGGTTAATTGGTCCTATTGACACTGAGCAACTGAAAGAACTCGCAGGTCCACTATTTGACCTCTTCAAGAACGTCGGTGCAGAGCACTCTGAGACGCAGACTGTCTTCGGACTACGGGTCAGTGACGTTGTTCATGAGCTACTTCCCGATGCAAGCTTCAGGGCGGCATTAGAAGGAATGAATGCAACGCGCACTCCCCACGGCCTCGCCCATCACATTGAGGCAGCGGGGGTAAAGGTCTTCAAACGTTCCCTGATCACGCGAGTTCTGAAAGACCCACGTTTCTGGGTTTACGCAGTGGTCTTCGTATACTCCTCACTTCAGGGCACTTCCGGTCGTCTTTGTCCCGCAATTCCACGGCTCTGTGGTGGTCTTGTGGGGAATTGATGTACTGACCGCAATCCCGTATACCTGGGGAATTCTCGCAATGATAACGGCATCGAGACCATTGGAACGCTACACCGGTGCAATTGTCGCATTAGCAACATTCATGGCGCCCTACGTTTATTTCTGGGTGCACGGACGCGGATACCCAGGATCAGTCATCATCATCGTGGGCCTAATGATTGCGGCGTCTATCGCGACTGAGGTTTGGCGTGGGATTCAGAACACCCGTCTGGTCAAGCGTTACTCTGCGTCGCGAAATTCTTGAGGAATTCCCTGAATCGAACACACAGCGCTCACGACAAGAATCCAGATCCCTGCAACCCACCAAATACCTGTAAGGATAAACGGGCGTAGTGGTGCATATGCGACAAGTAGAGCCGTTGAAGCAACCCATACCAGTGCTGCGACGATGTTAAGAACACGCAAACGACCGACCCTGAAGGGATGGACAAAAAGCAATCGGAGCAACAGTAAGGATTGCCAAAATTACTGGTCGCGATAAAGTTAAATAGAGCCCCGGTTTGGAAAAATCCACATAATTGCTGCAACCACGTTCCATGCCGCTGGAAAGCCCATGAAGTAGTGGTCTGGTGTCTTCAAGGAGACATTGCAATAACAGAACATTGAGGACAGACAGACAATTAAGGCGGCAGCGATACCTAGCCCGCGCGATCAAACGGGAGATAGAAGACCATGAACAGTGCCGGAATGAAGGTCCAGGTCAGGTAATCAACAATATTGTCCAAAGTCGCTCCGTCAAAACCGGGAGCATATTCGGTGACGCGCGAACAGCACGCGCGAAACTACCGTCGACTGCATCAACAAGAAGCGCGATTCCCAACCACATCCACATCTGGCGGATATGTCCCTCATCCAGAGCAATTGTCGCCAACGAGGGCCCCACAGCACACCGGTTAGCGTGAAGAGGGTGAGCAGACCAAGCAAGGACGCGCTTGGCGAAAGGAACGGGACGCGGTTGCGTTTGCGCCTTCGTGGACACGAGTCGACTCCCTAGAATTGAGAACTTAGGGACACCATCATCTTAGTGCTTTTTAGTCAAAAGGCACTCACCAATTTCCACAAAAGATTAGTTTGCAGCTTTCATTGCACGAAGCTCCTTCTTAAGTTCAGCAGAGCTCATCACGCAGGCGAGCAGCAAGCTCAAACTGGAGGTTCTCCGCTGCTTCCATCATTCGAGAACTCAACTGGGCAACAAGATCCTCAAGGTCATTTTGCGCCATATTGGCAAAGTTCTTCTCGGCTCCTCGGCATATCCTCAATAGCCTCCGAGGCCATCGCATCTGCACGAATGTCTGTAGCCGGCCGCTCACGGCGGTACCCGCCTTCAAGGAGCTGCGCAGTATCGACCTCTTCGCGAGCCAGCATGTCGGTGACGTCCGCGATCTTCTTTCGCAGTGGTTTGGGATCAATCCCGTGCTCATGGTTATGAGCAAGCTGGATCTCGCGACGTCGCTCGGTTTCGTCGATTGCTGCACGCATCGAGTCAGTGATGTTATCGGCGTACATGTGCACTTCACCCGAAACGTTACGCGCGGCTCGCCCGATGGTCTGAATGAGCGATCGGGTTGAGCGTAGGGAAGCCTTCTTTATCGGCATCCAAAATTGACACCAGAGAAACTCAGGCGGGTCCAATCCCTCACGAAGCAGGTTAATTCCTACCAAAACATCAAAGACTCAAGGCGAAGTTCACGTAGTAATTCAACGCGCCTGTAAAGGTATCGACATCAGAGTGCAGGTATTCGACCTTCACTCCCCTTTCACCTAAGTAGGTTGTCAGATCTTCAGCCATCTTCTTGGTGAGTGTAGTGACCAAAAACACGCTCGTCACGCTGGGTGCGCTCTCGGATCTGCTCAAGCAAGTCATCAACCTGACCTTGAGTCGGTTTAACAATAACTTGGGGATCCACAAGGCCAGTCGGACGAATGATCTGTTCAACTACACCGTCAAGAACGATCCAGTTCATGCTGCCCGGGGTTGCCGAAAAGATAAATGGTCTGACCAATGCGTTGCGTAAACTCATCCCATTTCAGTGGACGATTATCCATTGCCGAGGGAGGCGGAAACCGTAATCAACCAGAGTGCGTTTTCGTGACATGTCGCCTTCAAACATCGCTCCAATTTGCGGAACCGTCACGTGGGATCTCATCGATGACTCAGAACAAAATCATCAGGAAATAGTCGAGCAGCGTATTTGGAGGTGTGCCCGGGCCACGCCCATCAATATGACGCGAATAGTTCTCGACTCCGGCACAGGTGCCTATTTCCTTAAGCATTTCGAGGTCGTAGGTCGTTCGCATCCGAAGACGCTGAGCCTCAAGCAGTTTTCCTTGGGATTCAAAACCACTCAAGGCGTTCTTCGAGTTCTTTCTCGATGGAAGCAATCGCACGTTTCATTCGTTCTTCGCCGGCAACGTAGTGCGATGCCGGAAGAGGTGAGACATGATCAACTTCCTCGATGACATTTCCCGTTACGGGATGGAGTACAGCCAAGGAATCGATTTCATCACCGAACATTTCAATCCGGATTGCCAGTTCCTCATATACCGGAATGATCTCAATTGTGTCTCCACGAACCCGAAAGGTCCCGCGGGTAAATCCGATATCGTTTCGCGTGTACTGCATACCGATGAAGGCACGGAGGAGATCGTCGCGCTCAATACACATTCCGCGGCTCAGCTCGATCATCCGCGCAACGTACTCTTCTGGTGTACCCAAACCATAGATGCATGAGACAGAGGAAACAACAACCGTATCTCGGCGAGTTAATAGCGAGTTTGTTGCACTGTGGCGCAGCCTCTCGACTTCATCGTTGATCGACGAGTCCTTCTCGATAAAGGTATCGGTTTGAGGAACGTAGGCTTCAGGCTGATAGTAGTCGTAATAAGACACGAAGTATTCAACAGCATTATTGGGCGGCAGCTGACGAAACTCCGCTGCCAGCTGCGCTGCCAACGTTTTATTGGGCTCAAGTACCAAGGCTGGACGTTGGACTTCTTCGATCAGCCAAGCAGTCGTTGCGCTCTTACCGGTTCCTGTCGCACCGAGAAGAACAATGTCTTGTTCACCCGCGCGCAGGCGTTCTGCTAGCTCATGAATTGCCTTCGGCTGGTCACCAGATGGCGTGTATTCAGAAATAACCTCAAAGGGGTGTTCCGCACGAATGATAGGGCTTTGGCTCACCCTTTAACGCTACGTCATTTCAAACACGAACGCGCCGTGAACGGGTACCTAAGTAAGTGTTGGTAGCTCATTTACCTGAGCTTACGCACCTCATGGGCACCAGTTCACGGCGCAAATCGCAGTGAAACGCTTGAAAACAAACGAATCTAGTGATTACTCCTTCACACGACGCTGCGAGGCAATCATTGCGACACCGCCCACTGCAAGCATTCCGGCGACAATCAATGACCAGAAGGAGCCACCCGTTTGTGCGCAAGGCACGAACAATTGCGGAGCTTTTTCTTGGTTGTCTGTGCGGTCGATGCGGCAGGTGCCGCATCCCCAACAGTCAAAGCATTACCAATGCTCTCAGCTTCTGTGGCACGATCGCGCACCTGGTCCCGTGGATCCTCAGAGATCTGAGATGAGGCATCACTTGGGCCGAAGACTCCCGTAGCGCTTGGGGAAATCGAAACATCGTTTCTCGGGATCGAGACAGCACTGGTTGTCTCAGTTGCTACCGGGCTGGCTCCGTCTCAGTCGAGCGACGAACTCGCCTGCGGGAATTGGCATTTGAGTCGGAAGTTGGCTTGAGGCGCCTCGGTTGTCGCGGGCGGAACCACGGGTTCTGGAGCAACAACATTTGTCTTCGGTACTGCTGTAGTCGCAACAGGATCTGGGGTACTTGCAGTCGGCACGACCGGCTGAGGTGCGACAACTGTCAGTTGCGCCGTCGGCGCTACGAGAGCCTTGGAAGTCGCGCTAGGAACGACCGGTTTTGGTGTAACAATAGGCGTTTCAGGTGTTGAGGGCTACAGGGGTCTCAGTTGTCGCACTAGGGAGTAACCGGAGACGGAGCCGGGTAGTTACCTCCGGTGTCGGTGTCGGTGTCGTTGCTACTGGCGTGCTTTGTTGTAGGAGTCGGTTCAGGAACAGTTGTCGTTGCCGGCCCCTTCTTCCATACACGCACGTAATCGACGAGCATGTCAGAACCATTTCCCTTTGTACGCATCGATGTACTTAGTTGCATCCGTATGGGTTGTATCGCCCTTGTCGGAGGCAAGGAAGGTTCCACCAACCATCTGGTTGAGGCGCAAGATCATGCCGTTAGCGTCATTCACGAAGGGATTGCTCCCTTCACCTTGTCGTAAGTAACAGTATGCGCCTTACGTCCATCAAGGTAGAAGGTAATTGCACGTCCGTTTTTCTCAACACCATAGGTGTGGAACTGGGTCTGCGATGAGCCGTCACCGCCCAGTTGTCCCTGATGTTGTTCGGTCTTCTGTGGGTTACCAACGCGAGGTGTATGAACGTTAGCTTGGAGGTAGTGCGGATCCAGCCCTTGGCCTCAACTACGTCAATTTCACCGTGTGCGGGGAAGCTAGTGGATCTGTGCCCGTCATCCAAAAATGCGGGCCATGATGCGACTGCTGTGGGAAGCTTGATTCGGGCTTCAGCGTAGAAGTCGCCGTAGGCCGCCCACTTCACTCCCTTGTTATCGCGAGTTTGAACCATCGCAGAGGTAAATGGCGCCTTGTAAGAATCAGTCTGCCCCTTGGAGGTACGTTTGCATTCTCGATCAACAGTGACCATGGAATGCGTATTACGATCCCACTTCTGTGTCTTTGGCTCATAACGTGCGGTCAGGTGAAGAACACCACCTGAAACGCTGACATTTTCCTTGGCGTCAGAGTATTGGGCTTGAGGTGAGCAGTGGGATCGAAGCAACCTAGGGCCAAACCCCATTTCCGAAGTGTCAAGCTCGCTCCCGTTAAACTCATCCTGGAAGGTCAAGTGTTATATCCCAGCGCACGCACTTCATCAGGTCCGGGCACTTCGTCGCCAGCCCACGCAAGCGAGAGACCGCCCAAAGTCATTCCTGCGCCAAGAGTCAGTGCACCAAGAGAGCGCACTGCCCTGCTTCCAACAAAAAGTACGCTTCGTCTTCAACAGCGCCATTTATCCTCATCTCTGCGGTAAATGTCGGCTGGTCTGTTCACTATCCGATGCAGAAGCTCTTCGTTTGCCCCACGGGGAAGACGGTTATCTTTGCCGCAAGCAACTTTCACAATATCTGACTTAAAGCGTCCCAGTCACAGCCGGTCTAGTTTCTCGTACACCTCAATGTTTACGTATCAAACTGGTTGTTTCTGGGTCTTTTCAGGTTATTTATTGAGCGTTACCCGTTGAATTCATGTGAAAGCTGAATAAATACTGAAGAAGTTTGAACAACTAGTGCACACGTGTCAACCAGGACGTATAGAGCTGGCTGGATACATCGGCAAGATCTTCTTGATCCCCATGGTTCTCAACCCAGATACTTGCTAACTTCCGGCGCTCACTATCCGAAATTTGCGAACGTATGCGAGCTCGGGCATCTTCTTCGCCCAGACCTCGAGAGATGAGCCGGCGAAGGCGCACTTCCTCTGGTGCACTGACCATAATCACCGCATCAAAGGTGATGCATCCTCATAGGTCGTCAAAGAGGAACATCATACAGCGCGCAAGTTCCCTGAGGGGCAGATTTAAGTCGTTCCCAAGCAAGAGCCGAGATCGCAGGGTGCGTGAGCGAGTTCAACAACAAAGTCGATTCTGGTGAAGAGAAGGCTCTGCGCGCGAGAAGGCGTCGATCCAGTGAGCCATCTGGGAGTGCAGGTCAGCTCCAAAAGTTAGCCAGCACGGCCTCGTACACGGGATGAAGAGGCGAAAAGAACTTCGCGAGCCAGTTGGTCTGCATCGACAACATAGACGCCGAGGCCGCGCAACACCTGAGCAATCGTGGACTTTCCCGCACCGATTCCCCCGCTGAGTGCAAGATACAACGCCGGCCCTTTTCTCGTGCGCCTGCGGTATCGAGCGAAGAAGATAAGCGCTCGCGCCTCCGGATTGAATGACAGTCTTCACATCTGAAGACTAGAACAGTGAACACAGCTTGGCACAACAGGCACGAAGTGAAAGAATCGCGATAGAAATAATTACTTCTACGGCTAGAAGCAGAATAGTGACTCAAACAGCAACAACGCAGACGAAGCGTCCTCAAGGAATGGGACTGCTGATCGCAACCTCCCTGACCTTGTTCTCAATGTTTTTGGTGCAGGAACTTGATCTTCCCTCCCATCATGGGCGCCAATTCAGGATCGAACTTTAACCCAGCCATGATCGGCTTCCTGATCGGCGGTGTAGCTCTGCCCGTCATTGCGATTATCGCAATCGCATTGTCAGGGACTGATCTGCGGGACCTTTCTGGACGAGGGGAAAGGCATTCGGAATCACATTCTCGTGCATGGTCTGATCTATCAATTGGGGCCTTCTACGCACTACCCCGTACGGGGAGCAGTTTCCTTCTCGACGGCCATTGCACCAATTATTCATTCGACTTCATTCGTGAGCTCGATGATCTTTAACGCATTCTTTTTCGGACTTGCGCTATTTCTTTCCTGGAATCCTCGTCAGATTGTCAATCACCTCGGTAAAATCCTGACACCTGTCCTTCTGGTTCTTCTTGTTCTTTTTGGTTTTTCCTGTCACTGGCAAAACTTCCACCTTCTGAGGTTGCTCCCGTCGGGCAGTACGTCCACGCCCCTTTAACTGCTGGCTTACTTGACGGATACATGACCATGGATTCGATTGCTGCTCTTGCATTCGGAATCATCGTCGTCGCTTCATTTGACCAAGGAGAAGGGGGAATCAGCGGGCAAAACATCCGTCGAACCAGCGCAGCAGGCCTTGTGCGGGTATTTTGCTCGGTTTGGTTTATGTCGGTCTGGGTTTAATTGGACATGTTATTCCTGGTGGGCAAGACTACGCCGATGGAGCTGCACTCCCTTGCCGATGCCTCTCACATAACAATGGGGACGGCTGGACAGCTCGTTTTCGGGCTCATTGTGCTGACCGCATGTATGACGACTGCTGTCGGATTACTCGCTGCTACTTCAGAATTCTTTGAAAGACTACTTCCTAAGATCACCTACAAAATGTGGCTTGTCGGCTTCACGATTATCTCCTTCGTGCTGGCATCCGCTGGACTCTCAACGGTTCTTAAGGTTGCAGTTCCAATCATTACTTTCCTCTACCCCATTGCTATTTCCATCGTCTTCATTACGATCCTGACTCATCCCCTTCACTACTCAATGCAGGTTCGCTGGACCTTCCGTCTTGGCGTGTGGGTTGCAAGCATCTGGTCACTTCTCGACAGTGATTTCCTTTGGCATACTGGACTTCATTGCGCCTCTGATGGCTTGGGTCCGGGTCAAGATCCTACAAATCGGTTGGATACTACCGACCGTTGTCGCAGCATTGATCGGTTTCGTGATCGATCTGGTCTTTTCTAAGCGAACCCAGATCTAGCACCAATTGCTTATGACGATGGCTCCGTCTCGATCGAGGCGGGCCATCACTTAACCTCGATAAACTGAAGCGACGATTCCTGACTGAAATGAAACAGCGTCAGGACCCAAAAACCGCTCTATTCGATATCGACTCTGACCATACCGTCGGCTGAACAATCACAAAAACTTGAGGGCCCCGGTTTTCACCGGGGCCTCAGAACTAACTATGAGCGCTTAGACGCTTCGATTCAGTTGTTGGTCAGCTTCTCACGAAGTGCTGCAAACGCGCCTCATCGGAGGCAAGGGTGCCTTCGAGGTCGACCGGGGTCGAGTACGAAGCCTGCTCTTCAACTGCGGGGCTGCTTCGGCATCTTCAACGAGCCTTCGCAACCTGAGCCTTGTGGGCTTCCCAGCGGGCCTGAGCCTGTGCGTACTGAGCTTCCCAAAGCCTCACGCTGAGCTTCGTAGCCTTCCATCCATTCCTGGGTTTCAGGGTCAAAGCCTTCGGGGTACTTGTAGTTGCCCTCTTCGTCGTACTCAGCGGCCATGCCGTAGAGCGAAGGATCGAACTCTTCAGAGTTGGGATCAACGCGCTCGTTGGCCTGCTTCAGCGACAGGGAGATACGACGACGCTCGAGGTCAATGTCGATGACCTTGACGAAGACCTCGTCGCCAACCTTGACAACCTGATCGGGCAGCTCAACGTGGCGCTGAGCAAGTTCGGAGATGTGGACGAGGCCCTCGATGCCGTCCTCGACGCGGACAAATGCGCCGAAGGGGACCAGCTTGGTCACCTTACCGGGCACGACCTGGCCGATGGCGTGGGTACGTGCGAAGGTCTGCCACGGATCTTCCTGAGTGGCCTTCAGAGACAGCGACACGCGCTCGCGGTCCATGTCGACATCCAGCACCTCGACGGTGACTTCCTGGCCAACCTCAACAACCTCTGAGGGGTGGTCGATGTGCTTCCAAGACAGCTCGGAGACGTGAACCAGACCGTCGACCCCACCGAGGTCAACGAAAGCACCGAAGTTAACGATGGAGGACACAACACCACTGCGAACCTGACCCTTCTGGAGGGTGTGCAGGAAGTTGGTGCGAACCTCAGACTGGGTCTGCTCAAGCCATGCGCGGCGGGACAGAACAACGTTGTTACGGTTCTTATCCAGCTCAATGATCTTGGCTTCAATCTCACGGCCGATGTAGGAGCAAGATCGCGAACGCGACGCATTTCAACGAGGGATGCGAGGGAGGAAGCACGCAGGCCGATGTCAGGATCAGGCCGCCCTTCGACGACCTCGATCACGGTACCGGTAACAACGCCGTCTTCTTCCTTGACCTTCTCAATCTGTCCCCATGCGCGCTCGTACTGTGCACGCTTCTTGGACAGGAGCAGGCGGCCTTCCTTGTCCTCCTTCTGGAGAACCAGGGGCCTCGATCTGATCACCAACGGCAACCACATCATCCGGGTTGACATCGTGCTTGATGGAAAGCTCGCGAGAGGATGACACCCCTCGGTCTTGTAGCCAATGTCAAGAAGGACCTCATCGTGGTCAACCTTGACGACAGTGCCCTCGACGATGTCGCCATCGTTGAAGTACTTGATGGTCTCGTCAATAGCGGCGAGCAGGGTCCTCCACGGGACCCAATGTCGTTCACTGCAACCTGGGGTGTAGAAACTGCCGGCTGCGAGTTGGTGCTGGTCATGTAGTTGTGTTCTCCGAAACGGACGTATTACTAGATATGGACAATTGCGGCTGCGCAGTGCAAATGGCTATTGCACGTAGCAGTACCTTGAGCATTCTAACAGAATAGGGCTAAAAGTCCACCTCTCCTAGTGCGCTGCATCCTTCCATGTCTCACCGACACCAATCGCCACTTCAAGTGGCACCCTCAACTTCATAACACCTTCCATTCCGTCATGGACGAGTTGACGAAGTTGTTCTTCCTCACCGGGGGCAATCTCAAACAGTAGTTCGTCATGGATTTGAACGGGCATCCTCGACGAAAAGAGCACTGTGGTCAAGGCGATTTTGAACATCGAGCATCGCCATTTTGACGATATCTGCGGCACTTCCTTGGATCGGAGCATTCAACGCGGCACGTTCAGCCATTTCACGGCGCGTCCTATTTGCAGAGTGAAGATCAGGCAGATACCTCCGACGTCCGCAGATGGTTTGAGTCCATCCATCTTTACGCGCTTCATCAACGAGACTTTCAAGGTAGTCACGAACTCCCCAAAACGCTCGAAATAGCGATCACGCAAAGCTGAGGCCTCGTGAACAGGGAATCTGTAGCTGCGCCGAAAGGCCATAGGCTGACAGACCATAGGCCAAACCGTATGAAGTTGCTCAGTACGTGAGCGTTCTTCGGGCGTGACATCTGCTGGCTCTACGCCAAAGACCATAGCTGCCATGGTGCGGTGAAGGTCTTCTCCAGAATTGAAGGCCTCGATTAGGCCCTGATCCTTGAGACAGATGCGCCATGATACGCATTTCAATCTGCGAGTAATCAGCACTCATCAAGTCAACATAGGGGCCTCTTCGCAGCAAAACCAGCGCGGATGCGCAAACCATCGGCAGAACGCGCTGGAATATTTTGCAAATTTGGATCCGAGGAGGCAAGACGACCCGTCGCAGCTGCAGTCTGAGAGTAGGTAGGTGAATGCGTTGGTCATCCCCAATGCAGGCGTTGAGTCCATCAACCATCTGGTTGAGCTTAATCCAGTCGCGTGCCAAAAAGATGACGCAGGGAATTCATTACCGGTGCGCTCAAACAGGTCCGTCAGCGCTTCGGCATTAGTCGTGTATCCGGTCTTAGTTTTTCTTTGTTTTTGGCAGGTCGAGCTCATCAAAGAGACCGTCTGAAGTTGTTTAGGAGATGAGAGGTTTACTTCGTGTCCCAAGACCTCCCATGCACTGCGTTGCGCAGACTCAACATCTGAGGCCCAGCTCATGCGAGGTGAGCGGAGGAATTCCTCATCAACGCCGATTCCATACTGTTCCATCTGCGCTAACAAACGAGCGATTGGAAGTTCCAGTTGTTCAAGGAGACGAGTTTGCTCGCTCTCATCCAACTTCGACATGAGGGATCGCAGCAAGCGGGTGCATACGCCCTGCGGCCATTCAAGTTCGTGTGCTCGCTCTTCAGTGATACCCATGTCGAAGAGCGTCGTCTCGCTCTTCTTCTCTTCTTCATCAATACCCAAGTAACGAGAGGAACAACTAGGAAAGCCTGTAACCACGGTGCTCAGAATTCACTAAATATGCGGCGAGAAGCAGGTCACAGTAAGGATCACCAAGTTCCCAACCTCGCGCTCGCAACGCATGGATACTGCCTTTGAAGTCGTAGACGATGAGGCCATCTTCCGAAATAAGTGAAGCGAGTTCAGCATCTTGCTGAGCTGCAGCAGCGTCGGATCAATGACGAGGTGCTTCATCAACAGTGGCAAAAGTGAGGGGCGTTTACCTCCGCACCATTGACTTTCAGTACACCATCGACAAAGAGGGAGAGACGACCAGCATGGTCCTGACGCCACTGCCTGAGCTTGGTTCGATCATCCGCAATCGTCACTGATACTTCATGCACCGCCACTTCAGATTGAGAAACACTCTGTTCTTCGTTCTGCTCCGCTTTTCCAAGACCGATACTCGCGACTGCAAGGATCTTAGAGCGGAGTGAACGAAATTCCAGCGCATCACAGAGAGCCGCAAGCGACTGCCGATCTGTCACGTCACGACGCAAATCGTCCAATTCGCATTCGAGATCCGCGTATCGGTCAGGAGGTGATTGAGTCGGCGATTTCGGCGCACGTCTTCGAGGTGCTCACGAAGAGCCTCTCCCCTCTTCCCTGTCACTTGATCGGCGTTCTCTAGCAGATTATCGAGGCCATCGAAGCGGTTAATCCATTGAGCCGCGGTCTTGGGACCGACACCCGGGACCCCCGGAAGATTGTCCGAGGCCTCGCCAACCAAAGCGGCAATTTCGGGGTAGCGGTACGGAGGAACGCCATATTTATCCTCAATACGCTCGGAGTCATTTCACGAAGATCTCCCGGGGTTAATCCGGGATAAAGGACTGTGACGGTATCGGTAACAGTCTGGAAGCTATCCCGATCTCCGGAAACAACGAAGACGCGCATGTCTGCCTGCGCGCCACGATGAGCCAGAGTTGCGAGAAAATCGTCTGCTTCAAAGCCCTCCCGAGAGAGCGATCGAATACCCATCGCTCCAAGAAGATCCCTAATTAGCTCAATCTGTCCTTTGAACTCCTCGGGGGTCGCATCGCGAGTTCCCTCATATTCAGGATATTCCTCTGTCCTGAACGAATGCCGGGAAACATCGAAGGCGACCGCAACATGGCTCGGCTGGTATTTCTCGAGAATTTTAATCAGCATCGAGGGCGAAGCCATATACCGCATTCGTATGCTGTCCTTGCGCAGTCACAAACTTCTCTACGGGTAGGGCATACAGAATGCACGAAAGGCCATTGAATGACCATCGATGACAAGCAGGGGTCTCCTTCATAGAAGACACACTACGGCGAGAGGGCACAATGCACACCTCCGAATGGCGAAATTGGTCTGCCTCAAAGCTGGCAAGCACACACTGATGAATCGCATGGGCATGCGCATTATTTCGCAGAGCCCGGAGCATACCGTTATCGAGATGCCAATTCCAGGAAACACCCAGCCCCAGGGCCTTCTCCATGGTGGTGCCAGTGCCGCCTTTGGCTGAGACCGCCGCTTCCCCACTCTGCGATCCTCCACGCTCAAAGGCTTGTGGAGACAATGCGGTCGCAGTCGGCGTCGAACTCAATATCTCTCATTTGAAAGCTGGCCGAGGATCATTGATCCGAGCGACGGCGAGGCGCTCCACCTCAGGCGAAGCTCAACAGTTCATACAGTCCGCATTACTGATGAAGATTGCCAGCTCATCGCCGTTGCGCGCGTATCGAACCGCATTCTCAACAAGTAAAAAGGGCGCAGGTATTACCGCGCCCATTCAAGAACCGAAGGTTCTTAGCCTTCAACCTGGTTAATAACCGCGTCTGCTACCTCACGCATAGAAAGGCGTCGGTCCATAGAAGTCTTTTTGGATCCAACGGAACGCGTCGGGTTCTGTCATTCCCATGTTCTTCATAAGAAGGCCCTTGGCGCGGTCAACACGCTTACGGGTTTCAAAACGGTCAGCTAGGTCAGCAACCTCTTCTTCAAAGATTCAATCTCTTGATGACGAGAAAGTGCAATCTCCACAGCTGGGATCAGGTCAGCTGGCGTAAAGGGCTCAACGACATACGCCATTGCTCCAGCATCACGAGCACGCTCAACAAGTTCTGTCTGGCTAAAGGCGGTGAGCATGACGACCGCGCAGAAAGCTCAGCAAGGATCTTTTCCGCAGCGGTGATGCCATCCATCTTCGGCATCTTGACGTCCATTACACAAAGGTCAGGGCTCCAACTCAAGGGCAAGCTTTACGGCTTCTTCACCGTTCGAAGCCTCACCAACAATTTCAAAAGCCTGCTCCGCTCAGCGTCTCAACGATATCTAGGCGGATTAATCCCTCATCCTCCGCAACAAGTACCCGTCGCGGCTCAGTAGACTTCTTCACTCATGTCGTCTTCCTTGTCCGATAGTTTGTCACAAGCGCTGGTTATATCTTATCCTTATTAGCGCACTTGTGTGCTGCCCTGATAGCCCAACTGGCAGAGGCGGTCGGCTCAAACCCGGCTTGTTGTGGGTTCGAATCCCTCGGGGTACCAGGATGTCTAGATCCTGACACCTTGCGGCAAAAGTTTTCGAAACTTTTAAGCCACTTTTCTTTAGATTATGCGGTTTCACACCGTAGAAATTGCAACAAAAAGACAGTTTATGAATCAACTCCGCCAACCAACACGGTTGACGGAATTGACCTTAGAGAGACAAATCACATCTCAGGCAGCGGGGATAAGTTCCAAACCCAAGAACTTCGCAGCTCGATCACGCATTTCAGGACGTGCCAGATTATCGAGTGCTTCTTGAATTCGCTGATCGCTCCAGTCTGAATACCAGGGGCGAACGGCATCGCTGAGTTGAGCCACTGGCAGATTCAGAGCTTGGTGGCGACCATGAGCCGCACGGACCGAGATTTTCGTATTGACTTGATTCATTTCTTCCTCCTCTTCATTCTTCATCTGTATCTACGGATATGCGCTCAAGGTGCGCAGGCAATCTCTTGTAGATACTTCCAAGGCATAAGCCTTATATGTCATCCAACGTGGATGAACCAACAAGTATTCCACAATACGCGGAATATGTCTAATTATCCTGCCCCATGAGGCCGTATTCGATCATTCGCACATAGGCTTTACGACCATCTTCTGTTAGATGCTGTCCATCATCATAGAAATAGTCGTCATGGCCCTCACTGAACCCCATATACCAATCGAGAATGCGACCTGGGGGATACTTCTCGGCGAGCTTGTACATCAGCGCGTTATTCTCATCTTGGAAAAGGATGGGGTGCTCGTACGGTTACGAAGAAGATCGGTCGCTCCCCGCCGCTTCGATGAGCGGAGCCGCAGACTCCACAGATGTGATCGGCACATTTCCACCGAGTGCAACAATCACCGGCGTCCCATCATGCCCTTGCGCAAGATCCTCACGATAAACTGCAATCCCCTTCTCGAACGAGCGCCCAACCTCTGTGTCGGTAAAAGAATCAGGAAATACCGCCGGTATCCAGTAATAAGCACCTTCTGCTACTGAATCTCCGATCAACACAAAAGGCACAGAACACGTGCCCTGCTCATCAGAGCACTGCCATTGCGAGGGATCATAGTTATCGGGGATAACCGCAGCCTGCAGCTCGATGACCTTTCCATTTTTCTCATGGAAACGAGGCTGAACTGGCGTTGGGGTCGTTGACGTTTCCGTTTGAGCCGCAGAAGGCTCAGCTTGCGAAAGCAGGAGGGGTAGATGAAAACAAGAGTTGATGAAACTTTCTTCGCCCCAGACTCTAAAACATGGCTGAGGAACGCAAGCGGTCACGAGGCTCAAGGTTAAGCCACGCCAATGAGCAGTGACGCACATGCTCATACGCGACGACTTTCTTGCTTTCCTCCTCGAAGTGCTCGCCAAGTCTGCAAACTCCCCACGATGGCGCTTTCTCAACAAAAGCGGTAAGCGGCCTCGACAACACAGAGAGAAAACTGCAAGCTCGAGAACCCATCCCCACCAAGGAAGTGCAGAAGTTCTGCGCTAGGGGTTCATCAAAAAAGGATTAATGGGTGAGTGCCAAATATAGGCGCTCATTGAACGTGAAGCGATCAGCTGAATCGGACGAAATGAGAGCAGCCGAGAAAAACCCCAGGAACCATCGCTCCACAGATGAGCAACGCGCTCACCAAGGCCGAGAGGAGAAACCACCGCGATAGAGCCAGGTCATATAGCCGCGTGCATAGATGCGCTCAAGGACAAGGAACCCAAGACCAAACCACGATGAAAGCGAGAGAAGACTACGCACGCGAGGAGATGCATTCAACACATAAGAATCGACATAGGCAAGTGCCATGCCAACTAAAAAGTTCAGCCAGACGCGTATCAAGACCGTAGTAGACACGAGAAGAATCTGTACCGGGAGCAAAGAAGCGCCATTTCAACGGCGAAAGACATGCCAAAATGATAGGGCAATGGACGCATGCAGACGTGAGCGGAAGAGCTCTTTGAGCAGTAAGACAATTACTGGAGCCAGCAGGTAAAACTGCATGATCACTGCGACGAACCAAAGATGAGTTAAAGGTGACGGCTAATCCTGCCTGCGCAAAATACGGAACTTGTCGGAAGATATAAAACCAGTTTGAGAAAAACGCAAGTGCCGGAATAGCATCGTCGTGCATCTTTACAAGTAAGGAAGGAGAAAACACAAAAGACGCAATGGCTGAAAAAGCAGTAACAACCACCATTGATGGCCATAGGCGGGAAATGCGTCGAATAAGGTAACGGCCGATCGCAATCTCATGTTCAGCCTCCAACTCGCGAAGAAGCGAACGGGTGACTAGGAAGCCAGAAATCACAAAGAACAATGTGACCCCGATGAAACCTCCAGGAGCAGGCGAACTCGGCCGAATATGGTAAAGAATCACCGCAATGATTCCCAGCGTCCGAAAGGCCATTGACACCGGTCAGATAAGAAGTATTCTTCTGCGCGGTTTCACTCGCGATATTGGTATCGCTCTTATCGTGAGATAACCGTGGCACCGTTGTCATGGCTCAATAAACTCCTCAGAGTACGAGGGTGGGTAGACCTCCCGGCCCTGCCCACCCTCTGATCTACGAATACTAAGCGTCGCTACGCGATCCACCGATAGCGTAGTCGACCTCGTCTCCCAAGCGATGGACGCGCAGGAGATTGGAAGAACCGGGAGTCCCCGGCGGCATACCAGCAACGATCACCATTTCATCGCCGACCTCTGCAAGACGTCAGATTGGGCAACCTGATCTACCTGCAGACCATATCGTCTGTGTGTCTCACCTCAGGAACGCGGTAAGCGTGGATACCCCAAGACAATGCCAGCTGACGGCGGGTGGATTCCAAGGGAGTGAAGGCGAGCATCGGGATAGGTGTGCGCAGGCGAGAAAGCAAGCGAGCGGAAGTTCCCGATTGGGTGAAAGTCACAAGATAACGAGCATCGAGCTTCTCAGCAATGACCGCGGCGGACCGCAGATTGCTGACGCGCGATCAAGCTCGATAGGCGTCATTGGCGCAATGCGCTTCCACCATTTTCTTCTGTTGACTCGATAATACGGGCCATGGTTCGTACTGCTTCGATCGGATATGCACCAACTGAAGTTTCACCAGAAAGCATAACCGCGTCGGCACCGTCAAGAATCGCGTTTGCACAGTCAGACGCTTCTGCACGAGTCGGTCGAGGATTCTTAATCATCGAGTCCATAACCTGCGTCGCGACGATCACGAGCTTAGCGGCACGACGTGCCAGCTCAATTGCGCGCTTCTGAACAAGCGGAACGTCCTCAAGAGGCATTTCCACACCGAGATCACCGCGCGCGACCATAATTCCGTCAAAGGCATCGACGATCTCAGAAAGAGCTTCTACGGCCTGAGGCTTTTCAATCTTGGCGATGACCGGAAGGCGCTTCCCGCACTCATCCATAATTGCATGAACAGAATCGATATCAGACGCAGACCGGACGAAAGACAAAGCAATGAAGTCCGCGTCGATCTTGATACCCCAACGCAGGTCTTCCTCATCCTTCGCACTCATCGCGGGAACCGAAACGGCAACACCAGGCAGATTCAAACCCTTGTGGTCAGAAACATAACCGGGAACCTCCACGCGAGTAACGACATCTGTACTGTCACTCGACAACTCGAACTGCAACGTTACCGTCGTCAATCAGCAGGCGGTCACCGGGAGCACAGTCACCAGGCAGTCCCTTAAAGGTTGTCCCAACGAGTTCTTTGGTTCCAGGAACATCGCGGGTAGTGATGGTGAAAGTATCGCCAATATCGAGATACTGCGGTCCCTCTTCGAAAGTTTCAAGGCGAATCTTCGGACCTTGAAGGTCAACAAGAACGGCGACGCCTCGGCCTGAGTTCTGTGCAGCTCGGCGAACACGTTCGACGACTTCCTCATGCTCTTCAGCGGTGCCGTGGGAACGGTTAATACGGGCGACATCCATGCCGGCATCAACCAGAGCCTGGATCTGTTCAGCAGAGGCTGTCGCGGGTCCAATAGTGCATACAATCTTTGCTCGACGCATGTTTCTATCCTAACGTGCCTCGGTCTCTTCGACAGGGCGACTTTCCGGTGACATAGGACCATCGCCCTTATCTCCATCGGCCTTCTGAGTAGTGGAATCTTCATCCTGGTTATCAGCTGGATTGGAAGTTGTGGCCAGTTCAGCAGGCTCAACTCGAGTGGAAGCAGAGCGTCGACCAGCGATAATAAAACTCACCAAGCCCAGCAGGAAAACAACGATTGAAGTCCATACGTTGATGCGCAGTCCCAAGAAATGATGCGCATCATCAATGCGCAGCATCTCAATCCACACTCGCCCAAGCGTGTAAAACCATGATGTACGAAGCAAAAAGCTGGCCCGACTTCACCTTGATTCGACGATCGATCAACAGCAGAACTGCTACACCAGCTACATTCCATAGGCATTCATACAGGAAGGTCGGGTGAAAAAGAGTTCCTGGAGCATAACCCGAGGGAAGATGCGCATTGTCAATGCTTAGTCCCCACGGAAGAGTCGTCGGAGCTCCCAAAAAGCTCTTGATTGAACCAATTCCCCAGCGTCCAAGCGCCTGTGCAGCCAAAAGGGGAACAGCAAGGGAATCTGCAATCGGGCCCAAGCGCTGGCCTCGGTGACGAACAACAAGCCAAGCAGCAAGCGCTCCGCCTGCGACCGCACCCCAAATTCCCAAGCCGCCGTTCCAAATCGCGAAAGCCATGAGCGGCTTTCCACCCTGACCGAAATACGCATCTGGCGAGTGATCACATGATAAACACGAGCACCCAGGATGCCTGCAGGAACTGCCCACAGTGCCACATCATAAAAAGGTCCGGGTCTCCCCGCGTTTCTGGTAACGCCGAGCAGACCAATATACGGAAATGAGAATCGCACAGGCGATGATCAAGCCATAAGCGCGAATTGGAATCGGGCCAAGATGCATACACCGTTACTCGGCGACGGCAAAGCAAGAGCGCGCATGAAAAACTGTTCCTCGTGAATAACTACTATTTCTCCCTACCTTAGTAGATTATTCACGTCGAGTATCACTCCAGCTTCCATCACTAGCACGATGTGCCTCACGAATCCGCATTCGCCGATCAGAAAGTAGCGATGGATGATGTCCAGCGCTCACCATTTCAGCGACAAGTTCTTCGGGATTGTCACTACACATGAGCGCTTCACCTACAAGAACTGCATCCGCTCCTGCTCTGCGTATTCGAATACGTCTCTAGGGGCCACGGACACCAGATTCCGCAATAGCCAATACTCCACTTGGAACCACATCAATAACTTCATCAATCACGTGACGATCAACGCATCCTGTCGCGAGGTCTCGGGCATTAACCCCAATCATGAGTGCTCCTGCTTCAAGTGCTCTCAAGGCATCAAGACGCGAGTGCGTCTCAACGAGGACGCCCATGCCAAGAGAGTGAGCACGTTCGAGAAGACCATTGAGTGCAGCTTGCGTAAGAAGCTGTGCAATAAGAAGCACGACGTCGGCCCCATTACGGCGCGCTTCAGAATAGCTGATACGCAGACAAGATAATGTCTTTACAGAGAATCGGAGAAGTCGTCGCTGCCTTTACTCGAGCTAGGGTCGGAATACTGTCCGTGAAAGTAAGAAGATTCAGTGACGACGGAAAGCATAGCCGCTCCCCACGTTCAAAAGCCTGTGCGAGCGGTGCGGGATCATCAATCGTCGAATACACCCCCAGGGAGATGCGCGTTTAATCTCAGCAATCACTGCGGTTGCCCCATCAGAACGTAGGAATTCCTCTGGGTGTCGAAGTGGGTCAGGAACGTTCTCGCATTGCCGCTTTAAATCATCAAGCTGAGGTGTTCTTCGCGTAAGGCGCGCTGACGCTGTGTGTTTGCGATGACTTCATCAAGTTTGAGCACCGCCACCTCCTGTGTGAACTCTCAATAGTGATGCTAGTCCTCATTGAGAAAAAGGAGGTAATCACACCCTTCTAGCTAAATGCCAAGATGAAGCAACAGTGAAAGATCGGTGGAAACATCACGCCACAGAAGGAAGCTCAAGAGAGTGGAGCCGATCATCCAAGGGCCAAACGCAATGCGAGAACGGGTACCTGCTTGGCCGCTCACGATTTTCCACAGCGCTGCGCAGGCAGCTGAGACAATCGAGACCAAGAGCCCGAGCGCGGCATGCCAACCAAGAAGCCCAAGCAGTGAGCCAGGATTGGCGCAAGCCTAAGATCTCCCCTACCAAAACCACCTTTGGGAAGTGTGCCCAGCCATAAAGGCAGTGTCCAAATTAACGTCCCAAAAACTACCTGCGCAACAAGTAGATAAGGCTGCGGGTGAAAGTAGATAGTCACTCCGATGCCGCTGAATACACCACAGGCAAGCGCAAGAACGTACGGAGTGGGAAGTCTATGCGTGCGCGCATCAATATAGCCAAGCAGGGTGCCCATCATCGTCAGTGACACTACAGCGGGCGATGCGGGTCGCGTCTGAGCTCCTACAAGCACTGACTGCTCCCACAAGCACCGCTGCCCACACAACACCATTTCGTTTGAGCGGAGTAAGCGATGCCTCGACGAAGTAGCGGCGCTGGATCGCCCAGCCAGACACACTGAGCCACACTGCATACGTGATCCAGACAATGACGGAAAGAAATAAGTTCCACTCTGCCGCGCCTAAGGACTTATCCGAAATCCTTGACAAGACAGGAAAAAGTAGCGGGAGCGTACTCATACTTAGTTCTTCCCAAGTAAGTCAAAGACAGCAGATATCGCGTGATCGTCAGCATCTAAACCCGTCATCAGCGTTAAATTGCATCAGTGCTTGATACACAAGCATGTCTACCCCCGAAGGCAACGGGTATTGACCTTTCTTGACACATTGCGATAGCGGGAGTAATTCGCGGCGCATAGCTCACATCGAGGAAACTCGATTTTTCTGGCATTGATGCGAGCTGCGATACATGTGCATCAAAGAGCCCCCGAAGGCAGTGTCGAAACGACGACATCCGCGCTTGAACAACAACTGAAAGCTCGTCGCGCTGCATTAAATCGTGACCATGGTAGTTAACGCCAAGATTGAGAGCAGCCCGGTGAAAATCAACAGGAACTTTCCCATTATGGAAGGCGCGAGCGACAACATGTACCTCTGTAAAACCCAATGAGACAACAGCGGCAAGTGCCGATGCTGCCGTTGCTCCCGAACCGATAATGACCGCTCTTCCGCGGCTGTCTAGGCCCGAGTGACTTCTACTAAGCTCAATAGCCCGACTCATTCCGTAAACATCAGTATTGAAGCCGGTCTTTAAGCTTCCAGTGGGAATAAGGGTATTGACCGAATTCAATGCTTCAACGAGGATCGACGATATCAAGAAGTGGGATTACTGCCTTCTTGCACGGCATCGTAATAGAAACACCGACGCATTCATCGTCAATTGAAGAGATCCACTGAGGCAAGGAGTCTGCGGTGACTTCACGCTGAATAGGGTCCATCCACTCAGTCCAGCGCAATCCCACAAGCAGCGATGGATAAGCGGAAGACAACGAGTGCTCAATGGGCGATCCAATGACGCACGCCCAAAGGCATCAGCACTTCCCTGATGGGTTGAACAATATTCCTCAAGACGCTTCGTATTCTGGGTTTGCTCATCATGGGTTGCGGCAAAGAGAGTTTCACCAGAGTCCAGATCAACGGTCATCAAAGTACAGCCAATTCCCTCGGCAGGGGTGAATTGCCGCATTAATGGCCTCGCTAGACGGCTGAGAAATAGGTGATGGAAGTCCAGGATTTCGATATGTGTTATATGGATTGTCAGCTGCAAGGTCCTCAGCCGTGGGGATACCACCAGTTTTTCCCAACTCCATAAAGAACAGTCGAATCCATTTGTAACAGCCCACGGGTCTCGCCATTCGTATCGGCAAGGCGGTTGTCAATAACCCGCGACACCATCGGCAAGTATTCAGGATTTTCGAACCTCACGCTCAAGAATCGATGCTTTTGTAAGAACCTTTCTCCCGATCTGCCACAGACACACACGAGGTCATCAAGTTGCTTCTTAGTTGCAGCCACCATTTGAGTAATTAATGACTCAGCAGTCTCTCCTCTGCGAGCTCATAGGACCCAGGGCCAGCCATCCTTCAACATTCCCATTCGCTTCAGCAGGCAAACCAATAGTCGTTGCATCCGCCATCGCAGTTTTTACCCGTTCAAGTGGAATATCGGTCACTAGGGCAATCTGCTCGGCGACCCTGATCCTTCGTTTGTCCGGGGGTAACAGTAACCGTATTATCCATACGATTCGCGTCATCAAGGAGCGCAGCAATTGCACCCGATGCACTCATCTCTTTCTTCAAGGTGCTAGCTACCTGGACGAATTCCGACAGCAGCCTTATTAGCCTCAAACGCACGGATAAAAGCTGATAGCGACTTAACGACACCTGCATCGACAAGTCGTTGTCCAATCTGCTGGCCCGATTCGCCGTCATAAATTGTCACGACAACTTGACCATTTCCTGGACCCGGGAAATCATCAGCTGCCGTACTTGACGAGGAGGAACCTCGAAGCTGTGTGTAAGCAAGATAAATTCCACCGGCGCAGAGCGTGAGAGTCAGGAGAAGAACGATAAATGTACGAATTGAACGACGGCGCCTGCGTTTGCGAACTGCACGCCGTTCTTGCGCAAGACGCCGGCTCCGCATTCCAGTAGTTTCGGATGTCGTCTCTTCATGCGCTACGCGTCGAGTACGACGTGTTGGAAGGCCTGTAGGCACTGCCGTTTCTGGAGCAGGAGCCTCATGGCTACCGGGACGAAGAATCTGATCGAAGTCAGTGTCCCTTACACGTGAGCTAGCAGAGGTACGAGATTCCTCAAAGCTGTCACTAGGCTGGGATTCCCTCACAGCACCAGCGAGTTCTTGAGGCACAGATTCTTGCGCGCGACGTTGGTGAATGCTCGCTCGCTTGGGGGAAAAGGATATCCGGGCGTATTGTCGCTCATCACTGTCCTTCCTCAGGACAAGTTCCTTTCCAGGAGCTCGTCCGTTCATTCGTTCCAGTTTCCAAAGCTGTTTCCAGAATAATAGACGCAGCCACCTGATCAATCATCTGACGATGTTCACGCCGTTCAACTCCGGCTTGAGAAGACGCTCATGCCCTTCGTGCGAGCTTTTAGGCGTTCGTCGACTCAAGCAGACACGGCACTCAGGTAAAACCATTTTAAGCTTTCGTGCGTAGCGACGTGCGCCCTTTGCCGAAATTCCTTCGCCACCACGCATGTGCCTGGGTAAGCCAACGATTATTTCAATAACCTCGAGCTCATGGGCATAGCGAACAATCTCGTTAATTTCCGAGGCGTCGTCTTGGCGTGTCAGTGTTTCGAGAGGAAGGGGCCAAGATACCCCCGCGTCACTACGCGCGGAGGCCGACCCTGACCGTCCCAACATCGACAGCCAGACGAACTCCCGGTCGCATCACAGCTCTTTAATCTGCTCGTTCACATCTGCCAATGCGTCATCAATTGCAGCGGGGTTTGACCCACCACCCTGAGCTGAGGTCATCACGACCCCCGCCGCCGCCGCCAAGAATCTTTGCGGCGCGACGAACAAACTGTCCCGCGCGCGCACTGTGCTGACGCGCTAGATCGTTCGTTGCAACAGTTACCATGGGCTTCCCATTTCAATTGCCGCAAGAGCAACCAAAACCGGGCCGTCATTTCCTAAACGCTCACGCACATCAGTTGCCATTGCACGGAGCTCATCTGTCGTACCAAGAGCACCAACGGGTGCAATAACCGAAGCGAATTTACCGATCTTACGGCATTTTGGGCAAGAAGAGCGGCTTCGGCTAGAGCCTGTTGCTCACGAATCTTCTGAAGCTCCTTCTCCGCATCACGAAGACGAGTCATGACAGACTCAAGTCGTGTCGTGAGTTCATCCGCGACCACCCAACATTGAGGTCAGTTGCGAAACTAAAGCGTGTTCCTTCGCTTGGAAGGAATAGGCCCCATCACCGACAAGCGCATCGATTCGGCGAACACCCGAACCAATGGATCCTTCACCCAAAAACGGTAATACGTCCAAGGTGACCAGTGGATGGAACGTGGGTACCACCGCAAAGCTCACGATCGAAGTTGTCACCGATGGTCACAACACGGACCCTCGAACCGTATTTCTCACCAAAGAGCGCGATCGCGCCCGAGCGTTTGGCCTCGTCGAGAGCATGACCTCAGTGGTGACAGGCAGATTTTCTGCAAGCTTTTTCGTTGACAAGGCTTTCGATATCGTTCAGCTGTCCTTCGCCAAGGGAACTTGAGTTCGTGAAATCAAAGCGCAGACGTGAAGGCGAGTTTTTCGCCACCTGCTTGTTCTGCATCTTTGTTAACAATGCGTCGCAGTCCTGCGTAAACCATGTGCGTTGCAGTGTGAGCGCGGGCGATGAGCGAGTCGACGTTCAGTGTCAATCTGCGCGAAGGCCTTCTCCCCCAGCGTCGCAGTCCCTTCAGTCAGGGTGCCACGATGCACGGAAAGACCGCGCACAGGAGCCTGCACGTCATGAACTTCGATAACACCGCCATCAGCAAGTCGAATGGTGCCATGATCAGCGAGCTGACCACCCATCTCTGCATAGAAGGGAGTCCGGTCCAGGATGATTTCAACTTCAGCGGGCGCACTAACCGCAGGTGTTGGGACACCATCAACCAGCAGGCCTGCCACTCGAGCGTCCGAGGCGCTTTCTGTGTAGCCAACAAAAGATGAACCGCCGCCGAGTTCCTTTTCGATATCGTGGAAAATACGAACGTCAGTGTGGCCAGTCTTCTTCGCACGAGCATCAGCACGTGCGCGTTCCTTCTGTTCCTCCATAAGCGCACGGAAAGCAGCCTCGTCAACGTGGACGCCCTGTTCCGATGCCATCTCCAGAGTCAGGTCGATCGGGAAGCCATAGGTATCGTGGAGCGAAAATGCTGCTTCGCCAGAAATCATCGGAGCACCCGGAGCGGCCTTTGCCTTCTCAACTGCGGCATCAAGAATGGTGGTACCTGCAGTAAGAGTTCGGCGGAAGGCGTCTTCTTCCGCATATGCCACTTCAGAAATTGTTCCCCAATTCTCTTCAAGTTCAGGGTAGGACGCCTTCATCGCTTCCTTCGAAGCGGTCAGCAGGGGTCGGCATCGTGGCCGTATCAACACCAAGTAAACGCATCGAACGAACGGCGCGTCGAATAAGGCGGCGAAGCACACAGCCGCGGCCGTCATTTCAGGTCGGACGCCATCACCGATCAACATCAGCGAAGAGCGAACGTGATCAGCAACCACGCGAACGAACGTCATCGTCGTAGGCAGCACCGGCCTCGGGCCCAGCACTGCCAAGACCGTAACGCTTACCACTCATCTCCTCAGCGGCAGCGATAACGGGATAAACCTCGTCAATTTCGTACATATTCGGCTTGTCTTGCATGACGAAGGCCAAGCGTTCCAAACCTGCACCGGTGTCGATCGCTTTCTGGTCAAGCTCACCCAGCAGCGGGTAATCCTTACCGCTTCCCTCGCCGCGCATGTACTGGTCAAAAACCAGATTCCACAGCTCAAGATAGCGGTCGCCGCCCGGGTCAACATTGCCCCCACAGCCTCGGGACCGTAGGCGGGACCCACGATCGTAGTGCCACTCGCAGCAGGGACCTGCAGGACCGGGCTGACCGGTATCCCAAAAGTTCTCTTCCCGGGGCAGACGCACAATGTGGCGAGGATCCATTCCGACCTGCTGAGTCAGAACATCGAATGCCTCATCGTCCTTCTCCCAAATGGTGACCCACATGCGATCGCCATCGAGGCCATAGCTTGCCGTCCGGATTGCGAACCAGTAAGCAGATCCCACGCGAAGTGAATAGCGCCTTCCTTGAAGTAATCGCCGAAGGAGAAATTACCATTCATCTGGAAGAAGGTACCGTGACGGGTCGTGCGACCGACGTTGTCGATATCGTTCGTACGAATGCACTTTTGAACGGATGCAGCCCTGGGCCAAGGCGCCGGTTCAACACCGGTGATGTAAGGAATGAAGGGCACCATACCAGCGATGGTGAACAAAAATAGAGGGGCTCAGGAGACACCAAAGAAACAGATGGACGAATCTCGTGTCCTTGTGATGCAAAGTAGTCAAGCCAACGTTGACGAATTTCAGAAGTGCGCATAGTACCCCATAGTAGTGGACATCAATAAGAATCGTGTATTGACAAGACGGCTCGACAAAAAGAACAAGACCCCGAGGGAAACCCTCGGGGTCTTGGAAGACACACTCAGCGCGAGTAGTGTTCGACGACCATCTGCACGTCGCAGGTGACGGGAACTTCAGCGCGCTCGGGCGACGCGCACCAGCGTTGCCTTCAGGCGAGCAATGTCAACGTCCAGGTAATCGGGAGTTGCGGGAAGAGCTTCCTGGTTGATGCCTTCAGCTGCAATCTCGAAGGGACGCTGGTCTGAGACTTCGGCTTGACCTGCAGGGTCTGTCCGGGCTTCACACGGAAGGAAGGACGATCGACGATCTTGCCGTCAACCATGATGTGACGGTGAACGACGAACTGACGTGCCTGCTGGATGGTGCGAGCAAAACCTGCACGCAGCACCAGAGCGTCAAGACGCATTTCAAGGAGCTCGACCAAGTTCTCACCGGTCAGGCCAGCAGTACGACGTGCTTCTTCGAAGACGTGACGCATCTGAGCCTCACGAATGCCGTACTGAGCGCGCAGACGCTGCTTCTCCTTCAGACGAACAGCGTAGTCAGATTCCTGGCGGCGACGGGTACGACCGTGTTCGCCGGGACCATACGAGACGCTTTTCGAAGTAACGAACGGCCTTCGGGGTGAGAGCAAAGCCCAGCGCGCGGGACTCGCGCACCTGCTTGCGTGAACGATTGGCGAGCCATTAAATGACCTTTCCTGTCTCTTATGCTCGCATTCCGCAAAACGAATGCGGGGTCAACTTCAGGCATAACGCCGTCGGCTAAGACCCCAGGTACACGTTGCCCATTCAGGCAACCGGATCAGTCTAACGTACTTTTAAGCAATTCGCGAAGCTGGCTAAGCTGTTTCGTGAGCATAGCCCTCATTGCCATTCGTTGTCGGACGGTGGTAGGACGTCCCTCGAAGATCCTCAGGAAGATAGTGCTGAGCCGCGACATGATGAGGTGCATCGTGCGCATAAATATAGTCCACGCCGTGACCAAGAGCTTGAGCGCCACTGTAATGAGGCGTCCCTGAGGTGCATAGGAACTGGCCCACCTTTCCTTGACGAATATCCTGAGAGCTTCGTCAATGGCAAGGTAGCGCGGTTGAGACTTCGGGGCAGCTGCTACCGCAATTACGGCTTCACTGAGAATCATTCGCGCCTCTGGCATTCCGACCATTGCAACCGCTTGCGCTGCAGAAACAGCTGTAGTGAGAACCTCGGGTGCCGCCATTCGACATCTTCCGCGGCGCAGATCATGATGCGTCGTGCGATGAAACGCGGATCTTCCCCAGCTTCAAACATTCTCGCGAGGTAGTGGATAGCCGCATCAACATCAGATCCGCGCATCGACTTTATGAAAGCGCTTGCCACATCGTAGTGCTGATCTTGATCCCAACGCACTAAGGCCTGATTAGCAGCATTTTCAACGTCAGCGATTTCGATTTCGAGGCTCGCTCCTCTTCCGCCAGCTCGCCTTCTCCCCGCGCTCAAGGCACGAGGCCGCTGCAGCCTCGAGAAGAGTCAGGGCCTTACGAGCATCTGCTGCGCGCAAAGCGCAACAAAGCGGAGCGGGCATCTACAGATAGGGAGAGAGATTTCAATCCCGATTCACTTGTCGAGGCACGATCAAGAAGAATGGAGAGATCTTCACTGCTTTAACGCATGAAGAGTGAGAAGTAAGGAACGGAGACAGAAGCGGAGAAATCACCGAAAAGGATGGGTTCTCTGTCGTTGCAGCTACAAAGGGTTACCCAACGATTCTCGACAGCTGGAAGGAGTGCATCCTGCTGCGATTTGGAAAAACGGTGAACCTCATCAGCAACAAAAGGATCGTTTCCTCTCCTGTTGTTATCAGGCCTCGTCGAGCCTGTGAGATCACATCGCGCGATCTTTTACTCGGAGGTAACTGCAGAAACCTCGCGAACCTCCGCCAGAAGCACGCGCAATCAGGTAGGCAAGAGTGGTCTTTCCGGTTCCGGGCCCCCATAAAATCACAGAGCTTAAACCCGAGGAATCAGTAGATGGGTCAGAAGTCTCACGCAGAGGTGATCCTCGGCTTAAGAAGTGCTGCTGGCCAACAATCTATCAGCGCTTTGCGGACGCATCCGAACCGCAAGTGGCGCATGGTCGTCAACTACCGGGTCCCGAAATCTTCGATCCCTGCGTATCAGAAGGATCCATTTTCACTCCCTGAGTAGTGGCTGATGACAACCGTCCCGTTATCCGCCCAATCATAAATCCAGTGTGCACCCTCAACCGGCATATTCACGCACCCATGGGAGCCACCGTAACCGGACCATCCGAAAGAGGAACGCCACGGAGCACCGTGGAGCGCATACCCCGCATAGAAATAGGTCACCCATGGAACGCCTTCGTCCGGTAATTCGTACCATCTGCATTCTCACCCTCCATTGTCTGAGAGGCGTATTGCAAATAGACATGGAACTTACCGGTTACGGTTGGAGTATTAGGCGCACCCGGGACCATTGGGGTTGGACCGTGAACTATTGTCCGACCTTCATACGCAGAAACCGTGTTCTTTGCCAAGTCGATATCGATCCATTTTTCACCGGCCGAGGCCTGATAAACATCGTCACCGTAGCCGTCAGGGATATCTTGGCGATCATACTCAGGCTGAATCTTGTCGTAATCAAAGTCGCCCGAATAGGATTTCCCATTATTGAGAGCATCCTCAATTTCAGAAATTACAGACTGTGTATTGTTCGCGCGATAACCAACCGTAGCCAGCCTTGAGCACACCAACAACGTCACCGCGGCTATTAACACCCTGAATTCCTTTTTCGGATTCAACGTTCGTCGATTTTGCAAGATCATTCACCCAAGCTGATAGTGCCTCTGAATCAAGCACAGCAGCGCGATCACCCTCTGGGCTCACCTTGACCCATTTCATCTTGTCGGCCTTCGAGGCAGTGAAATCATCAATACCGTCAGTGATCGTAACGCTAGGAGCAATCAGTGATTGCGCTTGAGTGAGCGCTTCTTCAGCCCTCTGAGTATTAATCTTCGGTTCTTGGACCTCAACGGTGATAGTTCTTGGAGAAGAACCCAAATCTTGGGCAGCTTCCTGTTGGACTTTCGCAAGATCAATCGTATTCAACGCAATACCTTCATGAGAGGGAATGACGGTGAAACCTGATCCATCTTCCTAGGTGACAAAGCTGCATCACTCACAGGGGTCCCGATGCGCTCTGGCTAAAGAAGCCCCAAATCGAGAAAGTTGGGAGTTATCGAGTTGAACGACGAGGGTGATCGAGCGAGAGCGGAAGATCCCGACGAAGCGGGAGAGGCAAACCTGAGTTCTCCGAGAAAGCGGCATCGACTGTCGCGGGGATATCAACAGCGATCCCTAGGTCCTCCAAGGTGGCCTGCTGTGTCGTATCGCCCAACCGCAAAGTCACTTGAGCAGACTCGACACGATGTTTCAGAGCCTGGTTGACCTGATCTCGCGAGGAGGAAGAGAAAGACTGACCTGCGATTGATGTGCGCGCAAGGGCATGCGCAGAATAAAACCAGCCTGAGAACACCAAACCGGCGCACAGCAGACCGCATAGACCAAGGAGTGTCCACACTTTGAGGAAAAGCTTCTTCATAGCTCTCTCATGCTACCGGTTCTTCGAGCGGAAACACGGCGACAAAGGGAAAAAGAACGGCAATAGAAGCGTGATGCTGCTTACGCGAGTCTTGGAGCTATTCTATAGGCTTGTATCGCCCGCACCGTGTCGAGCAACTCGTCCCCTCCATCCGTATAGTCGATAACCGATGTTGCTTCGTCTCCTCTGCTACGAGCCATAACAACCAAATCGACCTATAGTGAACCGATTTTGTCATCGACCTCAAAGCCATCACTCATCACTTGATCTTCCGGAAGGATGAGAGATGAGGCAACGAGGGGCTGACCAGCGCAGCAAAGTGACTGAACAACACGATGGTCAGGGGATCCGCACCCCGATGGTGTGTTTCTTCTTATTCAGTGTCATTCTGGGAACTTCTTTTTGTCCCAGGAGGATGAAGTATGTATACGGACCGGGAGTCGTTGCTTTTCATTACCCGGAATGTGGTGTCCGCAATCACTAAATCACCCAGACGCGAAAGCATCACATAGCAACGAGTAGGTGTGCTTGATCATCGAGTTTGCGAATCTGTCCGAAGTCGATCAATTCGATTTGTTGCCCATAAGACGGCAAGTGCGTAGCCAGAATCTGTCGGCGGCGCGATCAACCCCACCTTTCGCGAAGAACGCCAACAACGCGATCAAAGTCGTGTCTGTGATTCACTGGATGAAAGCTCGACAGGGACATGATCCGCTCCTGATACTTTAGAGTTCTGATGCAATTGCGATTTGGAAGAGTGCTTCACGCAAATCTGGGGCAACCATAGAAGCATAGGGCAGCAAAAGAAGGCACCCCGACCTTCATTCCACGCGCTGTCGAGACGTGAAGTCTCAACCTCACAACGCGCGTATGTCAAATCCGATGAATCTGCTCTGAGCGTTTAAGCTCTTCACTCATCAACTTCTGGGTTCGAGGTCAAAACTGGCACCGTGCACGTTTCAATAAAACCAAGGTCAGTCGGTGGCAGTAATGCCATACCCATAAAGTACGCACAAGGATCTTGCGTCGAGCAGGGATCGAATCAAGATCCCCGTCGGCACCATGAATGGTGAGTCTATGGTGACGTCGTCCCATTCAAAGAGTGTACGAACAAGAGAATTATCGCTATCTTGGTCTTCAATCAGCTCATAGCTTGCATCCGCCCAGAGAACGAGCAGCAGCTCAATTTCCTCAGGATTACCGGTACCAACATTGGCTGGCGCAAGCATTCCCAGTGTGCTTTCACCATCGGGAGAAGCCGCGCTACAAAAGCGGAATGATCGATCCGCTTCGCGCAAAGAGCGGGGGTCCGCGAAAGCTCTGACCACCGAGTAAAGCTTTCGATTGCCTTGTAGGCGATATTCGTCATGAGGTCAACCCACATGCCTCGGTAGCCATGCTTCAGAGCGCCCCCGGCTACGAGGCTTCAAAGAGCTGTTCGGTGACTGGAGCAGCGATCAGCTCGCGTCCAAAGCGGAAGCAATTGGAGACTTCCCAAGCCTGAGCGTGTCCGTCATGCTCCCAATACATTGGACGAATGAGTGGGAGAAGCTCATCACGACCGTGGAACTGTTCGGAGTGGAGATGCCCAACCAGTCGGTGTCTCAAACGTAGGTATTCCTCTTGAATTGCACAATGAGGTTTCTTCGAAAACCCATGGCTCCTTTCGCGTGAATGGATTATTCGATGAATGCAGGCGCATGATTGGGCTAAATACACCACTTTGGATCCAACGGGTCTCCAATTCTGGATCACGTACGCCAAGCATGTGCCCACCTATATCATGGCTCCACCAGCCATAGCCGATATTTGAGGCGGTCGCAGTAAATTCAGGCTGGAACTTCAACGATTCCCAGGTAATGTAAGTGTCTCCCGAAAACCCCAGAGGGAAGCGCTGAGACCCCGGTCCACAATAGCGTGAAAGCGTAAGCCCTCGTCCATGTCGGTGAGCATTATCAAGATAGTGATAGTGATTGAGAACCCACAAAGGATCCAGTCCAGGAACGCTTGAATGCTCTCCTTGTTGCCAGTCGACCCGCAGAAGTCGACCCCTTTGATCTTCAAGTGGCAGAATCTCTTCAAATATAACATCAAAATCAAGATTCGCTGGTTCAAAGAGGATTGTCTTTTTAGTTCTAGGATCTACGCCCATGCTTTGAGGCTAAGCGCTCGACCCCCTCTTCAAAGTAACGACTACCATCAGCAGGGTGAAGATTGAGTGAGGTGTGAAGACCACGCTCATGCAGAGCATCAAGGAACTTTGTTGGATCTGGGGAACTCAGGATCCCAGGTGTAGCCTGTCCATCCTGACCCAGCCCCCGAGGGAGGGGTGGTGACATGCCAATCCATATCGATGACAGCGACTGCAAGCGGAACATCGTGACGAGCAAATTCGCTCATCACTTCCAAATACTCCTCATCTGTGTAGCGGTGATATCCATCTCCACCAATTTTCCTAAGGCATGGCGGGGCAGAATCGGCAGGGACCGCAAACCGGTAGAAGGAACGCACGGCCTCAGGAAAATCTTGTCCCGCAAGCGAAATGTAAATGTCTAGGTGCTCCGGACGCGCTGCCAGGAAGACTCCATCGCTAGAGACCGCGGGTGTCATAAATCCAACGAGGTTATGCCACGGCCATCGACGACTCCTTTATCCAGTTCACAGCACGTCCATCGACCGTGTCCAATGTTCTGGATCGTCCACGCGGGTTTCTCATGAGATCCGAAATTTCTGCATCGGTCCCCAACGCCAGGTTCCACCCGTATCTTCTTCTCTGACAGAGCCCACAATCCATTGGAGGCGGCTCCTTGCCGAAATCATAGTGGAAAGGGCATATGTGCAGTCTCAATAACTTGTGCCGCCGAGTTCATGTGATTCGGTGCGCAGATCTCGTCACAGCTAAGGACTTGCACCATGCCATCATCTGTGTCGGTCCATCCGGGAATTCACACTCGGATCCCATTCAAGACGGATCACAGTCGTCTCAGAGAGAATTTCCGATCCTCCGCACCAGCGGGCCTTCAATCACTTGCTCGACGGGGAGGTGCCTGAATCGGTGAGGGTGGCAAATGGGGTGGAAGAAGCGCCATCACGTACACTCACACAGTATCGGCATTGAGCCCTGTGAGCTGCAGATTAGCCTCTCAATCCTCGATCTGCTGCCTATTCACTGAGCAATAATTTCGGGGTGGTTGATGCGCATCTGGCCACGGAAACTACTAGAAATCAGCCGAAAAAGACGCTTTTACTTTTTCAGAGCTAGTCTCAGAGTCTTCTTCGCCGCGCTTCTTTCAGCTGCGTCCACGCCAGCCTCCTTGCGCTGTGCAGGAGTAATGGAGTGCGGGCGCATCCGGTCAGCCGGATCGTATCCGCCACACCCGACTTCCGGGAAGGCGATTGACGTCGCGGGCGATTCGAGACTTGGTGAGCGGCGAAACAATTCCGGTCCCCATCCGAGGCGATGCCGCCGTGCCGGAAGCTCCGGCTGAAGGCATCAGGAGGAATCCGAACTGCGTTTGGGCTTCCTCCTCGCCAATACCACGACCCGGCAGACGCGATTTTGGACGTCACGTCGGTGAATACGGATGGAGCCACCCGCCGATTTCATTACCATTGCAGACAGTAATGTCATGAGGCGTAGGCCAAAAGCATTCCCGGGATCCTGATCGAAAGTATCCAACCACTCGGGCTTTGGCGAAGTGAAGGCGTGATGGTGGACAGCGGTCAAGCGCTGTGTCCAAGAACTGCAACGTCACCGCCTTCCGGCCTCAGCAGCATCTCCGGTCGGCTTGAAGAGGGCGTCGACAACCCATGTAAACGCGCGCGTCCGGGATCGATCAGGTTGCAGCGCTTACGCCGATCTCGAGGCGGGCGGCGCCATAACAACTCGCGCGAGGGTGGAAGCTTACCAGCGGCGAAGAAAATGCAGTCACCAGGCTTGGCTCCAGTGGCCTCGGCGAGGCCTGCGCGCTCAGCTTCAGTGATGTTCTTTGCAACCCGGACCGCCAAGGGTGCCTTCCTCATCAAGGTGACGTAAGCGAGTCCCTTCAGCCCCACGCGCCTTGGCCCATTCCTGCCACTTGTCGAAGGTGCGGCGGGCTGAGGACCACCACCGCGGGCATCACGACTGCACCAACATGGGGCGCCTGGAAGACTCGGAAAGTCGTGTCCTTGAAGTACTCGGTCAGATCAACAAGCTGGTATCCGAAACGAATCAGGCTTGTCAGAGCCGTGTTCTCCATCGCATCCTTGTAGGTCATGCGAGGAATCGAGAATCCTGAGATCGTAACCGATGAGGGCCCAGACATTCTTCAAAATCTCTTCTGCAACAGCATGACATCGTCCTGATCGACGAAGCTCATCTCAATATCAAGCTGTGTGAACTCCGGCTGACGATCTGCGGAAGTCTTCATCACGATAACGGCGTGCAATCTGGAAAGTAACGTTCCATTCCAGCGACATCAGCATCTGCTTGGCTGCGGGGACTGCGGCAGCGCATACCAGAGCCGGGTGACGGCGAGCAGGAACAATGAATCCGCGCACCTTCGGGGTGGAACGTGTCAGCGTCGGGGTTTCAATTTCCACGAAATCATGAGCGTGAGAGTATCGCGGGCCGCACGCAAACGCGTACGAACGCAGGCGCAGCGCGTACTGCTCGGGTTCACGACGCAGATCAAGGTAACGGTACTTCAAACGCGTTTCTTCACCGACGTTGCCTGGAGTCTTCCGCGTTGGAGGACACCTGGGAAAGGAAGCGGCGCAAGTAGTGCCAGAATCTCAATATCGTCGCCCATGACTGCAATGGCACCCGTTGCGAGATTCGGGTTCTCGTTGCCTTCAGGACGAGCGCAAGACCTCTCCGGTCACTTTCAAAACGAGACTCGCTGCTGCCGCAATTCAGTGCGCAACCCGTTCATCGCGAACGACCACCTGCGCAATTCCCGAAGCATCACCGGAGATCGATGAATGCAGCACCACCGTGGTCACGACGTCGATCAACCCATCCGGTCAAGGTGACGGTTTTGGCCGACAAGGTCAAGGCCAAAGCGTTTCCAATATTGTGAAGTGCGAAGCACCTGGTCCGTTTCCTTTCGTTGGTACCATCCGCGGAGCGAGCGGCGGCACCGGACGTAATACCCGACGCTACTCCCACGCCACCGATCAGCAGGTCGACGCGGAGTTCATTCGTTTGGTACTAGTTTCAACAATAATCAGCCGTACCAACAATCCAGGGGCGTACCTGCGCTGTAGACACTGGCGAAAGTCTCCAGGCAGAAATGTGCAAGGATAATGCCATGTCCCCAAGTCCGGCTCAAAGCATGGTCAAGTGCGGAGAAGGGACTCATGCTTTCCTCCGTCATCATGAGTTCCGCTTTCCGCTTTTGAGATCGCTTGCAACGACCACGGTCATGCCGAGATGTCGTTGCCTCTTTCCCTCACAGAACTCTTGGTTCGCAGTTTTCTTCGGGTGCTGCTCTGATTACAGAGACTGATTGCAAATGTCTGGCAGGAGGCCTCAGCGATGCCTTGAGTCAAAAGGTATTTGACTGGGGATTAGGACTTTTCTGCGTGAGGACTATTAATAGCGCTCTCGCTCATATCGCAGTATTCGTTCTCGGTCGCCTCATCCAGGGCCTGGGTGGAGGATTTATCATTGTCCCGCTCTACGTTCTTGTCCAGACAATCGCCACTCCTACCACCGTCCACGCTACTTTGCAGCTTTTCCCTATCTTGGGTCTTCCCTTCACTCGTAGGACCCGCCCTTGCTGGACTGATCGTGACCTACTGTTGGATGGCGGGTGGTTTTTGGTTTAGCTCCCTCGCACCCAGTATTCACGGCGCGATTCCTTCATTCGGTTCTTAAAAATTCTCGATCATGTCTCACAAAGGAGTTCTACCTTCTGCGCTGATGTTCGACTGGCAGCTGGTAGACAGCCAGTATCGGTGTTTTCCTTCTACAGATTTCCGGGTACTTTTACACTGCCGGTCTGGGCAATGGTGCTTGTGGGCTGCAGGTCTTACGCTCTCCGCGATAACGCTTCCCGCGTCTGCTCCCTCCTGGCTCTTTTGCTCTCAAGCGTGGCATCCCAGCGCATGCAGACACTCGTTTACTCATGATGGGGAGCGGTAACAGGCGCAGGAGTTGTATTGCCTTTAATTCTTCAACGTGTTCAGGGCTGGACTCCAAGTTCAGCCTCTCCTCGTCGTGACCTGCCAAGCGCCCTATCCTGGGCTGCCGGCTCGAGTGATCCAGTCATATCCACGTGGGCAGGGAAACCGACTTGGGCTCCCACGAATCGGAATGGTCTTTGTTGTCGTGGCCTGGCTCCACACTAACAATGCTTCTCCAGATATCACCCTTCACTGGCCAATCTTTATCGCCTGGCTTCTTGCTGGACTTGGCATTGGCCTCTCCGCACTCTACGATCTCAGATCTCACGCTTGGGGTCAACCGATCCTTCAATGCACGGACGAGCATCCTCGTGGCTTCCAGGTTGCCGATTCGGCTGGCGCAGCCGTAGAGGCTTGCTTTCGTCTCTCTGCAGCGGCTCACTGGAGTGCTCTCGGATTCACGGGTGCCATTGCTTACCTCCCGCAACCTTAGTCGCCCTCGCAGTCGCTGTCGTCCTAGATTGTATTTGCATGGCAATGATGCACTTGCGAGGGAAGATCTTCTCCCCCGCACCCGCGTACTGCTCGGTGATCTGGTTGACGCTCAACGTCCGAAGCGACGTCCTTCCCCACGCTTTCTTCGGGGCCGATTTCCGCTGAGGTTGAGTAGCTCTCCCACCCCTAAGGAGGACTTTTCGCCGAACTCACGACTGCCTCGGCGATCATCGCGACGATGATCATCGCCATGGCCTAAACAGTGCCCACGTCCGCGCTCCGAGCGGGACTTCGCTACAGTCTCGAAGGAATCTTTTCGTGAAAGCGCAGCTTTCCTCCGAATAGACCTTGTACTTCCATCAGGTCCCTCATGGCAACACGTTCTCAGCTGCACGTCCTGAAACATGTGCGCCTTTGAAATCCGAGCCATGGCATCGGACGAAAGGTCTGTGTGAATTTCGACAAGAGAGAAGGTCGGATGAATATCAATATGACCGATATCTGCACCGGCGATACCTTCGCCGGTGATGGCGCCGACAATCGCACCGGGCTTGACGCGGTCCCTTCGCACCTCGATGCGGTAGCGCGTGCCAGTCAACTGTGTGCCGCAGGCGGAAGCGCCCTGTTTACGCGCATGGTGGGCGATCATTGTCCATGACACTCCCTCAAAGTAGACGCGGTAGTAGAATTCGCCCGATTCGTCCAGTTCTTCCTCGCGGCGGATCTTTCCATTACCGCGACGGTCCTCGCAATGCGTGCAGCGGGTCCTTCATCACACTGCCTTGGCAGAAGTGCGGCCTGCAATGTCCTCAATATCAATGAAAGGGTCGTGTCATGGACCTCATCAAAGAAGCTGGCGGTAAAGATCCGAGTCGTCCACGTTCAATACGCGCGCGCCGATGGTATCGAGATTCTGCTGGCTCTGAATTGTGCGACAGCAGCGGGTGAAAGGAATCTCTCGACCTCTTCCATGACAGTGCCGGTAGGCTTCTCGATCTTCGCGAGCCGACCATGTTCGAGGCGTGAAGAAGGTCAACGAAGCGCCCTTCACGCCCAGCGCGCCCAGGTACGTCCAATTCGGTTATTGCGTAAACGCTACTTAGCTTCACGAGGAACATCAAAGTTGACGACCAAACCAATTCGTTCGACATCGAGGCCTCGAGCGGCAACATCGGTTGCAACAGAACATCGAGGAGCCATTCTTGAGACGTTCCACCATGCGTTCGCGTTCGGTCTGACAGCAACATCGCGAGTACCTGCGGCCTAGCAAACCCTCGCGAGAGTTCGGTTCTAGCAATTTCCTCAACATCCAGACATACGCTGCGGACGAAGACAATTGCAGCATCAGATTCTTCCGTGCTCTGGTGTTGACGCACGAGTAACAGCACGTGAAAGCGCACCAATCTTGTTGGCTATAAGTGAATTTCTAACAGCATAGGTTTGGTGAATCGTAATCAACAGTTGAAGACTCTTCAAGAAACAGCAATCTTCAGAGGATCGTCAGATGCGTTTGCGCGATCTTTTCAATTGCGGCTGGCATTGTTGCAGAAAAGAGGGCGAGCAAACGATCTCGTCGGGAACTGAAGGCGGTAATAGTCTCTCAACGTCCTCTGCAAAGCCATACGGAGCATTCATCTGCTTCAGATCAAGCACCAACTGTGACGACGTTGCTGAGATCAACGCGCCTTTCTCAATAAGGTCGATCACGCGGCCGGGAGTACCGACAACGACCTGTGCACACCGCTTTAAAGTGCACGTCTGAGGACCGTAGGCGGAACCCCCATGAGACGAACGACGTCGATATCGCGGCTCTGAGCGGCAAAATCGAAAATCGCCTGGTAGCGGACTGCATGGCCAATTCGCGTCGTAGGTGCAAGAACAAGCGCCTGCGTGGCGTTGCTCTGAATCAATCAAAGCTAAGAGCGGAAGGCCAAATGCCGCGGTCTTTCCAGTTCCCGTCTGAGCAATTCCAACGACATCATGGAAGTCAAGAAGCGCCGGGATTGCCTCAGCCTGGATAGGAGTTGGAACCTCACTTGGCTCATGTTGGTGATGGCTTTGAGGAGATCATCAGGCGGCAGATCTGCAAAGTAGTTTCGGTAGTGTTTTCCGGGTGCAGTGGACACAGTTTTCCTTACAATTAGCGTCGCTCAGGGTCGACTTCACGGATGAAGCGCGACCCCACACCGTTTTCACCGCCGAGGCTATGCTCGACCACCATTGGGTGGCGCCTCGTTTGCCCTAGCAGAGGCTATCGGGTCAATACTCCGGAAACAGTAGTGCCTTCGGTGGATCGACACCGAGGCACTAAAATCTAACAAAATCCGTTTCATCCGTCAGGTCGGATCGCAGGACGCACATCATCTTCAGTTTGCCAACTGTAGATGTCAGCCTCTACCTGTTCACCTGGGCGAGATGTCCTTCACAGTATCAGCGCTCATCCGAACCGGGGAACCATACAGATGGGATTCCTCGTTTATCAGCGAACTAATTTGCTTGCCGAATTTTGCGGCGCTAGGTGCCACATCGGTAGAGTCACGCCTACGCAAGATATGGTTGCCAGGGCATTGCAGTGCCGACGCTCTGACTCGTCGGCAACAGCAATAACGACACAGGTCGGTACCTTTCGCGAAGCGAAACCATATTCTGCGAAAAGGGTGCGCGAGGACGAGGACGAAACACCAATTGAGAGTCCTACTCGGGTAGGTCCGCTTCCCGATCATGGCAAGTGAGGTCACCAAAGCGCCCACCGGGCAAATAGAGCCAAGATCTTCATGACCCACAATTTCACTTTCGTAAACCGAACCGGTGTAATAGTCGAGGCCACGAGCAATCTTGAGATCAGCGATGATGACTCCCGGCATTGCAGCATTTGCCTCGTCAACAAGAGCGCACAGCTCGGTGAGCCCTTGATCAAGAGTTTCACTGGAGACACCTAAAGCAGCAACTTCCTGCTGAAGACGTGAAGCATCCTCGGTACGAGATCTTCGCCATGCGTGACAGAAGAACGTCAAACTGCTCCGGGAACTCAGCCTTCCTGCCTCGGCCAGTTCTTCCCTCACGCCATCAGGGCCGATCTTGTCGAGCTTGTCCAATCCCCGAAGTGCGGACTCAACATCATCGACACCGAGCCCCTCACAAATGCCCTGGACAACCTTGCGGTTATTGACCAAGACGTGAACGGGAGGGATCGGCAAAGACAACAAAGCCTCAGCCATCACCAAAGGGCAGATCGACTTCGTGGTGGAACGGCAACTCAAGCCAGACTGACATCGATATCAGCCTGAGTGAACTCATGAAAGCGACACGTCCTGTGGGCGTTCGCCACCGCGCCAGACCTTTTGAATCTGATAACGCTTAAACGGAAGAATCGAGCGCGTTTGCGTTCTCAATGACGTATCTTGCGAAAGGGCACGAAAGGTTAAATCAAAGTGAAGGCCCATCTGGCGTTCTTTGGAAGAACGCTTGTCCCTCATCTTTCAGTGCCTGCAAGCGATCAGAGGCTATAGATTTCTTTCGAGTTTCGCCCTTGGATTGAAGCTGTTCAAGTGTTTCCACACGCGCTCGAGTTTCGATACCCGCAAATCCATGGAGCTCAAAGCACAGAACGGATGTGATCCAGAAGTCGCTTGTTCAACGATGCGGCACTGACCAGAACCACTCGAAATCAATCACAGAAAGTACGTGCCATAATCCCTGTTATTCTTTCACGGAGGAGCTCGGCTGTCGGCCCGAGCCGCCGCCTTGGGTACGACGAGCAGCGAAATCAGCCGATACTCTTCGCGCGACGTAGATAGGCATTATTCGCCAGTTCATCGCCATCGTCGTCGCTACAGAGTGCCCGAAAAGAGATCGACTGCGGGATCAATCACATTTGCAAGGAGGTTCGCAGTATGCCGCATCTGGGTCTCGTCACCACCGGGCATAGCAGTTCGTCCCACAGAACCGGCAAAAATAACGTCACCACTGTGAGCGCCCACGGAACAACAACCCCAGTGTCTGAAGCGCGCACGCCGTTCAATAGACGGTGGTACCGAGGGCTCCCAAGAAAGCGCCGAGCCTTCGGCCAGCAACTCGGGGAGCCAGAGCATCCGGAGAACAAGTCCAGGAACGATACTCAAAGGGTCGACCGGGCGTTCTTTGATCACTGAGGGCTTGCGCCATCGCTTCACTCACTTCTTCTTCCGGAAGTGGGGAGGCGATACGTAGGATGCTGGATCGTCGAGGCGGTATGCGTCGGGTCCTGGGGATCCAGACGGGTGCAGAGCCCTCCGGCGCCCACGATGCAGCTCAGCACAATCCACACATGTGGTCCAGCATGACCGTGCGTCGCTATCAACGCTTTCAACGTATGCTCCGTCTTCCTCGAAGGCGCCCGACGAATTTCTTCACGCACGCCAAAAGAAAGGATCGACAACAAAGCGCTCCCGCTTGTCCGTCTCCCTGAGAGTGCGGCGTAATCACACGGCGATTTCCGCGCCATAGAGGGTGGGGATGACGTGGATTCGAGATATTTTCCGGTCACGCGCGACGAGGAAATCTGATCGAACAGCAAAGCCTGCTTCGTTTCCAGTGCCTGCGTCGGCTCGCGAACCTTCGCCTCATCAGCCGAGGACCTTCGCCTCTTCAGGGTCCGGCGCGCGCAACTGGTCGAGCACGGTCTTCCAAGCGACCAAGCGTTCCCGTGGCACGAGCACGAGTCTCGGGGTTCGTGCGGCGCCATTCAGCTTCTTCGGCCTTACGAAGCTCATCTTCAACTGCACGAAGCCGGGATTCGATCTTACGGAAGTGCTCTGAAGGAACACGACCAATCTCAGCCCAACGATCTTGAATCGACCTCAGAGCAGCCTTGGCCTCTTCTTGGTTAGTAATTGGCAGGGAATGCTACCGCTTCCTTCAGTGATCAGATCTTCTTTTGCGCTCAGATTCGCGCCGGTACTCCGGGTCAACGGCAAGATCATTGCGGTGACGCGCATCGAAGAAGGCCTGCTGGAGGCGGCAGCGTGAATCGCGCCCGCAGCATCATCTTCACGACGAAGCACGCGGTGCGCGCTTCATTAGCTCCATCAATTCACGGAAGGCATTGGAGGTCTCACCCCAATTGGTCGAGGTCGCTTCAGAAGCTTCTGCACGAGCAATAACATTTCTTCCTTGACGCTTTGCCTGCCCTTGTCGTTCATCGAGCTCCAGAGAAATACTGCCGACGACGACGATCAAATTGCGTACGGGTCGCAGAGAAAGCGCTCAGGTTCATCTTCTGCGGCCTTATCCAAGCGCGGTCCCGACGACGCTGGGTTGCTTCCATTCTTCAAGCAGATCGCGCAGGATCTGTCGATTGCTTTCCAGTGAATCTTGCTGGATTCTTGCAGGATCGCCTCCGCACGCTCGACAAAGCAGTGCGCTCTTCAAACGTGTTCCTTTGCGAGGCGACGTTCTTCCTTCGCTTCTTCCTTACGAGCGAGGCCCGCTCCTCTACGGCTTGGACACGTGCGCGCAGTGCGGGGAGATCACCAATCGCATTGGGTTGGTCAACAGCTTCTTTTAAGCGTTGCAAGGGTCTGGTCAATCTCCTTCGGGCCAAGGCTTGCCAAAGCGAGTCTTCAAGGCTTAATCGTCGCTTCGAGATCCGCGTAGCGCGTATAACAGCAAAAAGGATCCGATGGAGTCCCTCGGGAAGGATCCCGATCATTCGCTCAGTATCACCGTCTTGAACCCACACATTTCCCTGAAAGTCAATTCGACCAAAAATCGATCCAGCTCGGTCGTTGCGACCAGTTCGGCAGTACGTGCAGCAGCGACTTCAGGCTCCAGCGGCCTGGGTTTCAGGCGAAAGTAGTCACGATATTCCTTCGAGGGTTAGGGACAGTTTCCATCGAGCGCGATGCATGGATTTTCCACACAGGCATACCTTCAGCGGTACATGCTCCATCCTAAAGGAAAAAACCGCCAATCTCATAAAAAATCGGCTGACGTCTCACAAGGTTGCCTCAAAATGAGACAGCGTTACAACTTGCGGAGGTCGAAACACGCACTGCCTCGAAGACCCCATCCACACGCCGGAGCGCGGCAAGGACCGCATTCAAATGGCTCATTTCAGCCAAATGGAAGCTAAATCGCGCAGTAGCCACCTGGTCTCTCGTTGAAACAGTAGACGCAGAGACGATATTGACTCGATATTCAGTCATAACTTTCGTCAGATCTGCAAGCAACCCGGGACGGTCCAGAGCTTTCGTCTGAATTTGAACGAGATACTGCTAGCAGAGAATGCTCACTGCTCCACGAAACCTGTACAAAAACGCTCCGGATGCCAGACTAGCTTCCGGACGCGTACCTGGCATTAGGGCGCGAAACTGGTGCGGACAGAAACGCCTTGACCGCAGGGTAATAGGAAGCCGACGATGTCATCACCGGGGAGCGGGTGTGCAGCACCGCGCAGTTTCACCACACATCATTAGCATTCATCCCATCAACGCTCACGCCTGTCCCCTTCGCGCGCTGAGCTCGGGGGTCGAATAAGGATGTCCTCCTGGAGTAACTGCCTCGGAGAGGGTTTCTTCAGTGCCATCTCCCCGCCGAAGTTTTCCACACGAGCTTCCAGGACAATATTCTGCGCAGAAATATGGCCATCACCAACGGCTGCGTACAGACCCGAAATATCTGGGTGCAGCGATGTCGCGACTGAAAGAATTTCAGAATGCATGGTTCATCAGACGCTGCAAAGGCAAGTTTTGTTTGCCGCATTGCGCGGGCAATGCCATCGCCTGCCTCTACTGCTTCTTCTTTTCGTTCACGAGGAAAACCATGCTTTGATCTTTGAGCGAGCACGCGGCGAAGCGACAAAAAGCAGCCGGTCGCGCGAAGGACGGCTTTATCCGACTTTTAGTGACGACTTCAACGGTTTAGCCCAGACTCCAGTCGAGCTAAGCGGAACGAGGCGGCCGTTGACCTTCGCGCCTACGGTCCGATTTTCCCACCTCGGTGTGCACTGGTATGCGGGACGTCTAGGTTGCCCGCGCGGAAGAACAACCCTCCCTGAGGCGTGAAGACATGACTTCGTCTGAAATCTCATATCGAAGCGAATCAAGGAATTCTTCCGGGTTCCCCGGTTTCGCGTTCCATATCAGCCAGTGCGCAACCAGTTCATCTGTTTACCATCGGCGCTCATCCGGTCAGAATCCAACAGGTTAGCATTCGGATTCTGCTTGTATTTCCAGTGAGCAGCGACGCCATGTTCTGCGTGTTCATGCATCTCATAGGTGCGAATCTGATTTCAACTGGCTTTTGCCACGGGCCGATCACCGTTGATGATGCAGCGACTGATGAAGTTGAACTTCGGCATCGCAATGTGGTCCTAAGCACCCAGAATTGGTTCCATCTTCCGTGGAGCCCCTAAGAACCCGCGTAGCAGTCACGGACGGTTTTCGACCAACACGCGCACTGCGACAAGATCGGAGATCTCGTCAAATGCTGTACGGACGATCATCTTCACTGATAAATCGAATAGTGATTCTTAGGACGCCCGGTCACCGTTCCTGTGTACCTGAACGTCGCAGATCTTCTTCGATCTGAGAAATCACTTCGCGTAAGTAAAGATCACGCTCAGGTGCTCGTTCCGCGACCAGATGATCAATCTCTTCATAAATTTCGGGGATAAAGGATCTTGAAGAACGCTCTTCAGTTCCCATTTGATCATGTTCATCCACGGGCGGTGCGCTGAGGGGCGCGTAGATCTCAAGTTTCCCGCGCCTTCTTCTTCGCTGATTCGACGGGGACAAAACGCAGGCTACGAGCGTTGTGAAGACGATCAGACAAGTTTAATGAGGAGCACTCGAATATCGCGACTCATCGCGATAATCATTTTGCGCAGAGTTTCGGACTGCGCGCGTTCGCCGTAACGAATCTTATCGAGTTTGGTGACCCCATCGACCAACTGAGCAATAGCCGGGCCAAAATCAGCTGTGAGCTGCTGAAGACTGTAGTCGGTATCTTCAACCGTATCGTGAAGAAGAGCTGCAGCGAGCGTAGGTGAAATCATTCCGACTTCAGCCAAGTTGTCCTGCTACGGACGGTGGTGATGCTGTACGGTTCGCCGCTCTTACGCGTCTACGGCGCGATCGATGCCTTCTCAGCCGTCGCATAGGCACGCTCAATGAGAGAAACATCCGCTTTTGGGATGGTTGGCGCGAGGGCACGAGACCATAGCTCGATCTCCGGCGTCGTCATCTGAACGAGCTACCGAACCACACGGGGCCTAGAGACGCACCGTGATCCGGCCGCAGGTGGCCGGGTCACGTTGTCATTTTGCTCACTCATTCCTCAATGCCATACAAGCGATCGGTGTGAATGAAAGCCTGCAAATTGAAAACGACAGCAGTTTTCAGCTTAACGTGAGGTTCAAAGCTTGGAACGATCCTCCAAGAACTTCAGCTCAAAAAGGTGCGACGGCAACTTCTACGCTTCACCACACTGCTCGAAGCCTGACAGAAGCAGCTGCCGTTCCGCCTGCTAGCCAAGACGTCATCAACAGCTGAGACACGCGCCTTCTTCAACGAGGCCTGGATTAAGCTCCATCCGTGCGCTTCCGTATTCGGGTCGTAGTCGATACCGATCACTGGACCGAAGCTTCCCCCGCACGCACGTAATCATTCAATGCCGAGCGCAGTCGCCAAAAGGTGCTGCAAGGATAAAACCGCGAGATTCAGGCCTGCAACCGCATCGATGCGCCCGCGGTGATGGTCAGCCGACAAGCGAGATCAATTCCGCGAAGGCATTGCCATCCGCCAAAGAGGCGTGATATCGCGGAAAAGTACACGCCTTCCTCGGGAGAGTCTTGTACTTCGCGAGATGGGTGCTGGACAAGTTCGCTTCTTCTGCTCCGAGCTCTGCGCTCATCAGAGCCTTCTTCCTCTTAGGTTGGAGCTTCATTTCCAAGGCGACGATCAGGCTGAACCGGTGCCACACGCCATCGTCACCGTATGACCTTCGCGTTCGCGTCGCTTCGCGACAAAAGCATCGTGTTCTTTGGTTGACGAACGGCGTTCTTCCAGCATAACCAACAACGGCGAGCAATGCGAGATCGAGGAATATGTTCCGAGCGATCATACGCGACAAAGATAGAGCAAGAAATGTCGGTCCAATGTGCCTGCGCCAGAAGAATCGAACCGATGACAAGAATTGAGCCAACCGGAAGCAGAGCACGATTGAGGTATTGAGCGAACGCACCATTGTCTGGTTCACTGCAAAGGGTTGACCGTATCGCCGAAGGTGTCAGCGATTTTTGATCGTTAATACCCGCTTCGTGAGTTCTCGAACCTTATCGAACACCACGACGGTGTCATAGAGCGAATAACCCAAAATCGTCAGGAAGCCGATAACTGTTGCTGGCGAGACCTCGACACGGTAACTGCGAAGAAACCAAGGGTCGTCGTCAATATCGTGGAAGACGCGAAAATCGCGGCAACGGACATCGTCCAGGATCTGAAGTATGCGGCCATGAGCACTGCGACAAGCGTCAAGAAGATCACAAGCGATTGCGCAGCTTGGCAGTAACATCGCGTCCCCAGGAAGGACCGATAGATGCAGACTGAACATCCTTCGCATCGACCTTGTAGGCGCTTGCAAGAGCTTCGCGAACCTCGAGTGTCTTTTGCGAATCCAGAGATTCGGTCTGAACTCGGATACCATCAACGCCAACAGAAGAAACGCGTACTTCAGACGCAAGGTTTCCCTTCTGGATCGCATCGTATGCCGGCTGCTGAAGTCTCAGAAAGACCCGTCAAAGTGAATTGCGAACCACCGGTGAATTCGAATGAGCGATTAAGCCCAAAAATTCCAATGAGAATCGCACAAATAGCGATCACAGCTAGGGCTGCTCGAACAAAAATCCGACGCTTCGGGACAATCCGATAGGACTTCTCACCCGAATAAAGGGCATTACCCCACTGGGCATAACTCATCATTGCTCTTCTCCTGCCTGCTCGGAAGAAGTGTTGTCCTCGGAATCTTGACTCCCCTGCTCAGCCAAACGTGCTGCACGCTTACGTTCTGCCAGAGAGAGCGGCTGGCCTTCAGCATTGGTCTCAGAAGTGCCGCTAGCGGAACCAGCACCCGAAACCACCACGCGGCCTCGGCCCGGCATAGGTAACCGCCGAACGGGCACCGAGGTGCTCGGGATCAAGTCCGGAGAGCTTATGTCCCCCGCCGAAGAACTCGGTACGGATGAGCAACTCCATCATCGGGTGTGTGAAGAGGAAGATCACGATCAGGTCGACAACTGTTGTCACACCGAGGGTAAATGCGAAGCCCTGAACGCCACCAACAGCCAGGATGTAGAGAACCACTGCAGCAACGAGGTTGACCGCATCCGAAACCAAAATGGTTCGCTTTGCGCGATCCCAACCTTCATCAACGGCGGCACTCAGCGGACGGCCATCACGCACTTCATCTCGAGGCCGCTCGAAATGCACGATGAAGGAGTCTGCTGTCCACCGACTGAAACAATCAAACCGGCAATACCCGCAAGCGACGGTCGGTATCCAACTGCCCACGACAAGACCGTGATGACCCGGGTAGGTCAAGCACCCCGCGACAACAAGCGAGCCGGCGGAGATGATTGCCAGGCCTCGGTACTGCCAAATCATGTAAAGGACAACAAGAACCAGACCAATCAAGCCTGCCCACAGGCCCTTCTCCAAGTGCTCGGAGCCAAGGGTTGCCGAAATCTGCTGCTCAGATTGGACTTCGAAGTTCAGCGAGGGAGCAGACAAAAGCTCAGCTGGTTGGCAAGAGCAGCGGCACTCTTTGCAGTGAAGCTACCAGTAATCTGCGCGGTACCCGTGGGAATTTCAGCATTCATCGACGGCGCGGTAATCACTTGGCCGTCAAAACAACGGCGAAGTGGTTACGATCGGGCTTGCCGTAGTTCTTCCCGCTTTTGGGTGTCATTGCGCAGATCGTAAAGACGCTTTGAAGCCTCAACCAAACTGCTTGGTTCCCTCAGCGTTGAAGGTCAGATCAACTCCCCACTCGCCAGTGGAGTGTCCCTGAGAGTTCATGACCATTCCGGCGGTGGCTTTGGAAGCTCCGAGCTGCAAACATCAACGGGACCGAGCAGATGCTTATCTGTCCGTTTGAATCACATGCAGCATGGGGCTTATCAGCGGGAGGCTTCAGTGCGACCGCCGCGACCGGTCGTGCAATCAAGAGTGTACAGATCGAAGAGCGCTTGCTCCGTCGCCCACTTCAGGTCTGAGTTGTTCTCCGGGCTGCTCGGTGGGGTATCCGAGAGCTGACCATCCTTATTCCGATCGGCCAGTTCTTTTGCTCGCTCAGGGGCTCCAGCGCGGTGCTGACGGTTGAGGGGCTTGCCAAGCCGAGGAGATGCAGATTCGCTGGGCGAGGCAGACTCCGGACGCTGAGGGCGTTGAGGCTTGCAGAGGCCTCCGGATTGGTGATCTGCGTCTGGTCGCTTGAATCTGTCGCGCTCGGGGTCGGGTTACTTTGCGGCTGAGTGGCGGGAAGCATTGCTAGAACCGGACGGAAATTCATCTGAGAGGACGAGCGGATCAGGTTCAGGTTTCCTGCGAAGGTACCTGGAATCGACACCGAGATATTCGAGGGCCCAGGAAGAGATCTCGGACTCGGACTCACCTGAGGCATCGATACGCTGACGAATGATGATTGATCGCCTCGGTAATGCTCGTTCTCAGTAACCTCGCGATCCACTCCTCCAGAAGCAGCCGGGTCAGGATCAGCTGCGTGCCACCCTGCAGAGTCCAACGCAAGCGAGGGAATATATGAAGCACCTTTATTGAGTCAGTTTTCCGACAACAAGAGATGCCGTACCAAGAACAAAAATAAAGATTAGAGTAAATAGAGCGCGCCAAGGATGGCGCTTTTGGTGTCACGATGGTCTACCTTTGGTTCCCCTCAGGATCACTTCGTCTCGGCCGAGTCGTCCTGCAGATCAAGCCAGAACCGGCACTGCTTCAGACTCGCCAGAAGCGTCGTCTTTCTCTGCATCAGTGCTCTGGAACGGAAGTTCCTCAGCACGTCAGAATTGCCCGCTGATCCCCAATAGGTCGCGTGGCGCCGGGGTCTCGAGAATGACGATCTCACCATCTTGGTCGCAGACGACCCCAGAATCCAGAGCGCAGACAGAACCCACGCGCCGGGGACCATCATTTCATTACGACGTTCTTCAGCCCTCTTTTCTTGTTCAGCCATACGCTTTTCGGGCGCGACTATTAAAAATAAACATGACGACAAGCATCAGGCCGATGAAAATCAGGAACAGTGTACTCACGATCTATCTTTCTTCTTGGGGCGGGAATGCATGAAATATCCGCATACAGTGTAATAGGAAGCAGCGCATTTGGGTGACATCCAATATAAAAAACGAGATTACTCAAAGAGGCAGATTCGCCGGCGGCGTTAAACCAAGGTGTTTTCCATGCTTTGGCAGTTGCCATCCGACCGCGTGTCGTCCTCAGGATGAAAATTCGCGAACCAAATAGGGCTCTGCGACCGTCTCAACGGTTTCAGCTTCCTCACCAACAGTCACTGCAAGGGTGGTGAGCCCAGCCGGCCCTCCGCAAATCTACGACACATTGCCTCAAGAACAGCACGGTCCAGACGGTCCTGGGCCAAAAGCATCGACCTCAAGAGCTCAAGAGCACCTCGCGCAGCGTCAAGCGTGAGCTGACCATTGCCTCGAACTTGGGCGCCAATCAACTACGACGCAGCAACCTATTGGCAGTTCGAGGTCCCCTGGAACGAGATGCGATTTCATGTACTGCTTTCGCATCAATGGGGTAGAAAGAAGCTCTGCAGAACGCAAACAACCATTTCAAGGTCTTCCGTCGGTAAAACTCGAGATGAGCGGTGAAACCAAAGCGATCACAGAAGCAGCGCAGGAGAGGCCAGAACGAGTTGTCCGCACCAACAACAGTAAAAGGCGGTAGGGTCCAGCGGAATCGACGTCGCTCCGGACCTTTGCCAACGACAACATCAACTCGAAATCCTCCATTGCGAGATAAGCATTTCCTCGGCAGTGCAGGCTGGGCGATGAATCTCATCAATGAAGGAGAACATCACCCTTCCTGCAGCGGATAAAGAGTGCGGCTAAATCACCAGCATGCTGAATAGCTGGTCCTGAAGTCGAGACGCAAAAGAGATTGCCACCCATTTCGGCAGCGATGATCATTGCCAGTGTCGTCTTGCTGGTCGGGCGGTCCCGCTAGTAAGACATGATCGGCGCTCGCGCCACGAGCCCGCTTGCAGCGTCAGTACTAACTGAGAGCTGATCACGAACAGACAACTTTCCTGACCAACAAATTCACTCAAACGCTTGCGAAGAGCAGCCTCAGCGGCCCTCTCCAGGATTCCTCCCGCGTCTGGCACCCAACGATATTGACGGAGGGCCTCGGGCTCATCGGCCATTTGCGCCTCAGCTTAATCAATGCTGCGCGTAGGAGATCCGAAGCATTGAGACCATTTCCGCCAGCTCGACCAGCTGCGGCGTCTGCCTTTGCATCCGAACCCATCCCAAAACCAATCAATGCTGCCTTCACCTCTGCTTCGACTACTCCCGACACCGGCATCGGTGCCGAGGGCACGAGGAAGTTCACAAAGCCGGCGGTCCGAGCTCATCCCAGCTCCTGACAAGCATGCGCGAGGCAACCTTCTTGCCAACTCCGGGAATCTGGCGAGAGCTGCGGTATGTCTTGATCTGCCACAGCACGCCACAGCTGAGATCATTCCGGGGTGAAAACAGGAAAAACCGCCAGGCCAATCCTGCCGATACCGCTGACTGACATCAGGATTTCAAAGTACTTCGCGCTCTTCTTCAGTCTTGGCGAACCCACGTGAGCGTTAAAGAATCTTCACGAACAATCAGATGGGTATGAAGCTCAACATCATCACCTTTGTGCAGACTCACGCAAAAGGCGAGTCTGCGAAGACCTGAAAGCCGATACGCTCCGTGGACAACGAACGACATCACACCCACACCGATGCGTGCGATGCTGCCTAGAGAACTCGGGAAATCAATGCTTTCTCCTCAACAATGCTCTTGATGGGACCGAACTTTGGCACGTACGATACCCTAGCTGCGTCGACGACGGGGGTCGACCGCGCCGGTTCGACGCTGCGCCACGAGCCTCACCCACATTTGTGTTGTGCCGGGTCGAGGCGCTGGCGAAGGCTTCCCTGACTTCTGAGCTTAGCAACTGTGGGGTCACCACGAGCTCCAAGCGGTCCAGTGCCTCGCCATGCATGGCAGATTGCTGCAATAACTAATGAGTCAGCGGCATCAGCGGGCTGTTTATCCAACAGAATACGAGAGAGCAACCATGTGCTGAACCTGCGCCTTATCGGCATTGCCATTCCCCCGTCACTGCACCGCTACGAAGGAGTATGTATTGCCATGGGAGAGTCCAGCCCGTCCCGCAGCAGCAAGTGCAACTCACAGCCTGCGCGTCGTCGGAAACCGAACGAAGATTGTCCTGAGCAAAACCTGTTCGATGGCGGCGACCTCAGGTTCGTCATAGGAGATCACGCATGATCAGTGCATCCAGCGATCTTCGCTAAGCGAAAATGCTGGGCACGGGATTCGGTTGAAGACCGGGCAACTCCGACACCATCGACGCACGCCGAGGAAGGGATCGACGTCAGCTGCAACGCCCAGAAAGCCACAGCGATGTGTGCCGGGTCAATTCCCAAAACTCGCATGATTAAGATTCCCGCTGAACCATCCGCGTAAAGGGCGGCCTCGTGAAAGCGCCGGTCCGTGCTGCCGATCTCGGGGTGGAAGGAGTTGCGCGGTGCCCTGACCACTGCGGACGGCAACAATTGGACCATCGGGGAGAATTTCCAGCGCGCGCGAGCTTACGTCCTGAACTCCTGACTGACTCGCAGCAAGGAGCCCTGATAAAGACGGCGAGGAAAGGCTTCCCCTCGATGCCTTTGATATCAAGCTCTCTTCCTCGTGAGGTCCACCTGACGACCAAAAGGCATTCCGACGCACTACCATGTCGATGGCACCGAATACAGCGCTGATCTCAACTCCCTGCCATCAAGAATCGTCGTCGCGGGCGCGGTCATTCCGCGCATGTCCCGCACAGACCACGGCATTCCGTTTTGAGATCTGCTCGCTGGCTGATCAAAAATGCCGAATGAAAGCAGCAGATTCGACATAGTCCGTCGATTCGCCGCCAGGGGATTACCAAACCGTCAACAGGGCGAGTTCTTCGCTGCGTCGCACTAGGACAGCGCGGGCGCCGGATTCTTCCAGCGCTCGCACATGATCGGCGACTTGCATCTCCCTGAAAGGGCGAGAATGCCGATATTTACCATCCGCGTTCAGCCAATCGATGGTCAACGGGAAGGTCGTCGACATTAATGCCAACCACATGACTGCACCAAAAGCCCACGCGACTGCTGCAATGACCGAAGGATGCATCGTGAAAGTCGTGGCCTTGACAATGGCGACCGCGCTGGCGCGGGGTCACCGGACGAAAGATGCCGGAGAGCCAGCAAAGACGCCTTCGGCACCAAGCTGCATCATCATCGCAGCGTCCGGCGGGCGTCGGCGTATGCCACCAGCCGTGAAGAGCACGACGGGGCAGGCGGCCCTCGCGAAGAGCGACCTCTGGCGACGAGCTCGTCAAAGGGTGCCCTGGTTCCTTGGCCGCGACGTAGAGCTCGTCCTCGGGCAGGGATGTCGAGCGGCGAACTCTCGTCGCCGGATCTTACGCATGTGCGTGGTCGCGTTTTGAGACGTCTGCCTGTGCCGGCCTCGCCCTTAGAACGGATCATGCGCCGCGCCCTCGCTGATACGGCGCAGCGCTCACCGAGGTTGGTCGCACCGCACGAGAAGGAACGGTGAGTTCCACCGGTCGATGTGGTGGCTGTGAGTCGGCAGGGAGTGCATCCTCGGACTCGTCGATGTAGTCGACGCCGGACTGCAGAACCTGTGCTTCCAACAAAGTGACCGATGCGGGCCTTGGCCACCGCGAATGGAACAGCATTGATAATGCCGTCAATCAGATCGGGATCTGACGTGCGAGCAACGCCGCCCTGGGCGCGAATATCCGCCGGGACACGCTCGAGTGCCAGCCAACTGCAACGGCACCGGCATCTTCAGCGATCTTCGCTTGCTCAGAGTGACGACGTCCATGATGACGCCGCCCTGAGCATCTGAGCCATTCCGCGCTTGACCTGCGGGGTTCCAACCTCGCGAGCTGCCGTCTGCTCAGTCATCGTCTCTTCTTCCAGCTGGGCCTGAACCTCATCGGAGAGAGACATAGCGTGGTGTAGATGTTCTGCACATCGTCCAGAATCTTCAAGTGCGTCAATCAGCTTATTGACCTTGAGCGCGCCTTCAAGATCGAGTTCAACTTCGGTGGATGCAACGAGTGAACTTCCGCCGAGTCATAGTCGATACCAGCTTCCTGCAGCGCCTTGCGGACTGCAACGACATCGCTGGGCTCGCACTCAATGACAAAGCCTTCACCGAGGTCTTCAACTTCTTCGGCGCCGGCATCAAGAACGGCTTCCAGTGATGCTGTCTTCGTCTACACCGTCTGCAGCGGCACCTCAATGACACCACGCCTCGAGAACAGGTAGGCAACCGAACCGGTCGGCCAGCGACCGCCGTGACGGGTGAATCCCAGACGAACATCGATGCCGCACGGTTGCGGTTATCAGTCAAACACTCAACCAAGAAAGCAACACCGCCCGGGCCGTAGCCTTCGTACATGATGGTTTCGTAATTTGCACCACCGGCTTCTGCACCCGAACCACGCTTGACGGCGCGATCGATGTTGTCTGCGGGAACAGAGTTCTTCTTTGCCTTCTGGATGGCATCAAAGAGGGTGGGATTTCCAGCGGGGTCACCGCCACCGGTACGAGCAGCAACTTCAATATTCTTAATCAGTCGTGCGAAGAGCTTACCGCGCTTGGCGTCAATCGCCGCCTTCTTGTGCTTGGTAGTCGCCCACTTAGAGTGTCCCGACATTACTTCTCCCTTTTGGGCTGGATTAATACTGTTGCCGGTTTACAGCTCATACCTTCACTTCCCACCGAGCGTTTTATGGGACAATGCACCTCGCCAGCATGGTGAATGTTCGCGGAAAATTCGAGCATTGACTTGGCTCTTCCAGGAGGGGAACATGTCTTTAGGACGCGGTATCGAGCACTGCTATGCTCTGCAAGAGAGTGCGAGAAATTCGGCGAGTTTTCATCATCGAGATGGTCCAAATCCGAAGATTCACACCGGTCAGTACTAAAGAAGTGGCTTTCATGCCAAAGCGCACCGGCAATTCCTCGTTGTTGATTACCTCGGGTATCGAAACTTTCCCTATGACGGTTGCGTGCTTTCAATCCGCGCAGACTTGGAGCCCAGTCTCAGTGCCGCTGAAAGTTGATGTCCGTCCCAACCTGAGCGCACAAAGAGCAGCAAACTCCCATCACTACTGAAGCGCGAATCTCTTCGATATCAACGTTAAACACCACGATTCCGGTGTTTGACATAAAGCTGCTAGTGGCGGAATTCCCCGGCGAATAATCCTCACCGAGATACGCAGAAATCACACGGATCGGGCACTCCGTGAGTCAACAGGGTGCTCCGATCGCCATGATCCCAACAACGCGGTACAGCACGTTCCATATGACGGCTAGAATCTCCGATGACACGTCCAGTCAAGCAACCATCCTCCAGCACCAGACGCCTACGATGCGAGATCTCCCTGCATCCACGCTGCGCGAGGCTCCACACATCCTGATTGCGACGGGATCGCTGACATCTCACAGATCGCCGGCACTCACTTCACGTATCTGTGCCGTCACTACCAGTGTTACCCGAAAAGCTCACACAACGGTGCCGCTGTCTGTTGCGTTCGTTTCATCGCAGAGACGGTGAGCGCATCAGTACGCACTTCACGGACAAATCGTTCTTTCCAGACTCTCGGCCTGCGAAAAGCCCACGTTCAGTCAGCGGCAGCCCGGGAGGCGGGGAGTATCAAAGGCTGTAATGTTTGCTGGGTTTGTCCATGTCTAATTAATGCCAGTTTCATGCCGCTCCCTGCTCCTACGCCCTGGTTTCACGAGATATTCCAAAACAGTTTCTCAAATACCTCCCGCATTTTACGTGAGGAGGTCAGCCATTTCGTCGTCATTTTCTTCACGCTGATCGCGCGAACAACCCATGAGCACCAGCCATCGCTACAAGTTGCTCACTATTTGAGGGGAATAACGCCATCATTCTTCGAGGCGGACGGGCCTGCCGCTATCTGAGCGCGCCTCAGTTCTTGCGGCCAAATTCCCAAGTCGAGGCCGCACGTTGATATCTCGCATTTGAGTGAGTTTTCCTCTGTGGAGTAGTTCCAGCAAAAGCTTTTGTCGTGTAGGGGATGTCCGTAGGTCGCAGTCCTCACTCCCCGACTGTAATTGCAGAAGTTCGACAAGCCATTGGATGTCAGAAAGTCCGCCGGGGCCTAGTTTGATGTGCATTCGCGGGTTAATCCCCCCGGGAATTCTTTCTCGCTCGACACGGACCTTCATTAATTGAATGTCGCGGGTTTCATCGCTCGTTCAAAAGGTGAGCGGAAACAATACGCTTGCGCAAATTGATGCAGCGCATCTGCGGTGTTCCCACCACCAAGCGGGCGCAGACGAACAAGCATTTGTTTTTCCCACGCGTGCGCCCAGCGTTCGTAATACTCCGTATAGGACTCGAGAGTGCGCACTAAGGCTCCGTTTTTTCCCTCGGGACGCAGAGCAAAATCAAAAGCTACAGGCAGAGCTCGGCGATGTCGAAAGCAATTGCTAGCCGCGTGATTCGATCATGCGCACGTCGTAAACGCTAGCATCACAGCTATCAGCAACGATGGCGAGAACATCAAATCAGATGTATGGGACAGCTCCGCGCCCCATAACTACCCAAAGGCACAGTTCGATGTGCATATCGGAATATGCTCTTTTGCCCTCATCAAAAACATCAAAGGGTTTCGAGGCCGAGTACCTGAGCATCAGCAACAACACAGAGATCCCTACCCACCCTTCTTTTTGAACCAGTGGCCTCGCGAAGAGCAATACGCAAAACTTCACGCGATGCGAATAAGGCGAATCTTCTCAATCGCCTCGTCAATGCTCCGCCCTTCCGCAACCGAACGCATTTGGCGGGAAGCGCACCTCAAATGAAGGCGTCGCAAGCAATTCAGCTGAATCAAGCCAGGAGACGGCCTCGGGGAAAAGACGGATTAAGGGCCAATCCACGCGGATGCGGAAAGAACCCGACACAGCTGCGAAGCCGCATAATCACTATCGTAAAAGCGCCAAATACCAATGAAATCACCAATCTCATCGGAAAGAACCCTGAAATTAAGCAAACCCATAGCCGGGATTTGCGCCATCGGCTCCATGAAAGCAATACGGGAAGAAGATGACGCTGAATCATCGCACGCCGGGAAGTTCCCGCGCATAGGGGACTCGATATGTTTGAGCGCGCTGCGCGGGTCTAATAACCGATTGCTCGTGGACGATCCATCACCCGAGCTTCGTCATCAAGACGAATGAGATCCTCATCGAGTCGGGCGCTTGCGGCAATATTAGCGGAAGAATACCGATAGTGGGCGCTCTCGTACCCGCAAACGAAGTGCTCGAAGCTGCTCGTGAGTTTGCTCAACTGTGGCGGGCGCTGCGTGAAAACGAGCAGAAGGCATTCGAGCTGACGAAGACCAGTGGGAAGCGTATGGGTTCCGGTGCATCCTAAGCAGCTGGGAGCGATGCTCGAGGGTGCGCAAGAACGCATAGGCTTCCCGAAGATGAGCAGCATCCGTGCGCGCAATATATCCTCGTGCACTTAATGCGCCTAGTGCATCAAGAGTCGATCGCTGCCTGATCTGGATATCGTTTCTCCCGTGGACCAACTGCGAAGTGAATCGAAAACTCGATGTCGCGCGTCCTCCACACCCAACTTCACCTCGCGCGTACGCTGGCGGCACTGAGTTTTCAACTTGGGCGCGCATCGAACGAACGTCGTCGACAAAACCTGGCCGCGCAGAAGCTTCCCAAATAAAGGGCGCGGCACACTCAAGAAAACGCTCCCCAACTTCCATGTCGCCAGCACAGGGACGTGCCTTCAGGAGCGCTTGGAACTCCCAGTTTTGCGCCCAGCGCTCCCAGTAGGTTCGGTAAGAATCAATGGTGCGCACAAGCGCTCCATCACGACCCTCTGGACGTAAATTCGCATCCACGCTCCACAGTGGCGGCTCTTTACCAGGACTGGAGCAGATGGATGCCACCAAGCTGCAATACGCGTTGCACGTTCGAGGCGTGCGCGAGTAACTTCTGTGTCTTCCATGGGTGCGCTATCCGCTAGGGACGTACATGACATCAACATCGGAAACATAATTGAGCTCACCTCCCCCAGTCTTTCCCATTGCGATAATGCACAAGGCACCTCACCATCGGGGTCTTCCAGTCGCCCAGCAATGTAAAGCGCACCTGTGAAGAGCCTCGTCTGCGGCCTGCGAGAGATGTGCGGTAATGGATTCAATATGATCGGGTGCGTAAGGATTCTCGGCGCGAAGATCATCCGCGATGATGTCAAAGCCTCCGCCGATAGACCATCCGAAGGTACGAGGCCGCCTCTTCCCGACGCGACTCAAAAGAGCCTCGTCAGCAGCCGTCGTAGGCCATCCTTCGGGTGGCAACAGTCGCCAGAGTTCATCCGTCATACAGAGCTTTGTCGCACCGGGGAGCATCTGGAAGGAAGAAATTCGGGTGCTGGAGAAGGTAGTCTCCCACCACGATGAGAAACCGAGAACCACGGCAAGACGCCTAGCACTAACAGCATCATTTTGCCTAGCAGGTTGATTAGCGAAGGGCATTCATCGTGTGCTCTTGCGCAGAAAACTGCAAACGTGTTCAATATCCGCGCATATTTCGAGTGAGTCACTCATGCTCGATATCGCTCAAACCAGAAGATTCGAAGAGTCTGCGAATACGCTCAGGCTGAGTCACGCCGCAACGGCGTAATTGACGATCAGAGATCATCCATTGACCTTGAGGAATTGACGGAGTTCTGCCGGAGTAATCTGCCGACGGTACTCACGCCACTCATTTTCTTTTTCACGCAGAAGGTGCTCGAAAACCTGCTCGCCCAGTGCTTCGGCGACTAAATCCGATGAACGCATTGCGCGCAGGGGCATCAGAAAGTGATGAGGGGAGCGGGTGGATGCCTAAAAATCTGACGCTCTGTTTCACTGAGTTGCCACACATTATCTTCTGCTTCTTCAGCGAGGCATTTTCTTTTCGATACCGTCAAGGCCAGCGCTAATAAGCACAGCAGGTGCGAGATAGGATTTGCTGCAGGGATCAAGTCCCTGTATTCGATGCGCGCACTGCTTCTCTTCGAGGGTTTATAGACAGGGAACGCGAACGAGCGCCGAACGATTATTGTGACCCCAACAATATGGGACGGCGCTTCGCTCCCATAGACGCTTGTAGGAATTCACATGCTGATTGGTGATCGCTGCTATTTCACGCGCGATGGTGGAGCAGACCAGCAATGAAATAGCGACCAATCTCTGAGAGCTGGTAGCGTCCAGAAGGATCGTAGAAAGCATTTTCATCGCCTTCAAACAGGGAAAGGTGGGTGTGCATTCCCGATCCAGGGCGATCAATGAAGGGCTTTGGCATAAAGGTGGCGAGCATCCCCTCAGCCAGCGCTACCTCTTCAATCAAGGTCCGTGCGGTCACTGATGTTATCAGCCGCATGAAGAGCGTCGACTGCACGAAGATCAACTCATTTTGGCCAGGCCCACCCTCATGGTGCGAAAACTCTACCTGGATCCCCGTCTCTTCCAAGGCACGCACGATCTTCCGGCGAAAATCGTTAGATAGCCCGCGAGTCACATGATCGAAATACCCCGCTTGGTCAACCGGTTCCAGATGATTGATATCAACCGGCTGACGAAGGTAAAACTCAATCTCCGGGTGGGCGAAGACTGAGAAGCCCATCTCCGAGGCACGCTGAACCGCTCGCTCGAGCGCGCGCCTCGGGGATCGGCTGGTGATGGCAAACCATCCGGGGTGAGGACATCACAGAACATCCGCCCATGAACATCAGTGCCATCTTTTTGTATGCAAACGTTGGAAAGTAGCAGCATCAGGACGCAAGAGCATATCGGATTCGTAGACACAGGTCAGACCTTCAATGGAAGATCCGTCAAAACCGATTCCCTCACTAAAAAGCCTCTTCGAGCTCTCCGGGATCAATTGAGACCGATTTGAGCACTCCAGCGACATCCGTAAACCACAAGCGGATGAGCCGGATATCTTCTTGGGCAACACTACGAAGGACCTGTTCCTGTTGCTGTTTCATCTGTTTACCTTAGGAGCGACCAAAACCCTTGGAGATGGCGTCCAGTGCACCGGTGAGATCTGAAGGAAGAACCCACAACTTTGAAGCCTGGCCATTAGCAATGCGAGGCAGCATCTCCAAGTACTTGTAGGACAGCAGTTCAGGAGTTGCATGTCCCTGATTGATCGCATTGAAGACGACGGAAATTGCTTCCGCTTCGCCCTCTGCGCGGAGGATCTGCGCTTGACGTGCACCTTCAGCCTGAAGAATCAGTGCTTCCTTCTCACCACGTGCTTGAAGCACTTGAGCCTCCTGCTGTGCTGACGCAGCAAGAACGGCAGCCTGCTTCGCACCTTCTGCCTTCTTAATTTGCGCCTCGCGCTCGGCTTCAGCGGTCAAGATCGTGGCGCGCTTCGTACGCTCAGCTGTAATTTGCTGCACCATTGCAGAGAGAACATTCGGCGGTGGCTCAATTGACTTCAGCTCGACGCGTGTCACGCGAATACCCCATGGACCAGTCGCTTCATCAAGCACACCACGAAGTTGCTTGTTAATGGATTCACGGCTGGTTTGAGTTTCTTCCAAATCCAAGGAACCGATGAGGTTACGAAGAGTAGTTGCAGTCAGCTGCTCGATCGCCTGCAAGAAGTTAGCGACTTCGTAGGTTTGCACTACGAGGATCGGTAATCTGGAAATAGATGACCGAATCAATTTCAACCATTGCCTGGTCTGCAGTAATGACTGACTGCGAAGGAAATTCACAACCTGTTCGCGTAGATCGATGCGTGCGGCAACGCGATCGACGAAGGGAACAAGCAGGTGAATACCACCGTGCAGAACGGAACGGAAACGTCCAAGTCGTTCCACGACATATGCTTCAGACTGCGGGACAATACGGACGGCGCGAGCGATAGCGATCATCACGAAAAATCGCCAGCACAACACCGACTATCATTGCGATGCTCCCGATGGGATCTTCAATCATCAATCCCTCCTTTCTATGAGTAAACCGGATGAAATTAAGAGTGAAGCGGTTGAACAACTGCGGTGGCGCCGTCAATGGCGACAACAGTCACCTCGGTACCGACAGGGATTAGACCTTCGGCACTTCGTGCGCTCCACTCACCACCTGAAAAACTGAATTCGACCGTCACGCTCGCCGACCAACTGGGTGACATAACCGGTCTTGCCGATCAAGGCATCCGCATTGGTTCGAACATCCTCACCTGAGCGTTGAATGCGTCCTTTCATCAACGGGCGAAGCGCGAAGATCAAAAGTATTGAAACAACAACGAAGACAACGATCTGGGCTAGGTCCCTCCGCCGAAAGCGCGACAAGACCCGCCGCGATTGCAGCGATGGCAAAACATCAGGAAAACGAAGGTAATAGTCAAGACCTCGATGATGCCGAAGACGAGCGCGGCAGAAACCACATCCACCAAGTAATCATTGGTTTTCACCTACTTCTGTATACCGAAAAATTGATCAACGGGGTAATCCACGGGCAAACCAACGGCCGTTTTCGTTTTCTACGCTGAGTGCAAGTTCGAAGGCATCCGAAAGTACCCGGCCATTCAGCACCTCATCGACAGTGCCGGCAGCGAAGATTTCTCCGCCCTTCATCACAGCTGCGTGGGTGACCCCTCCGGAATTTCTTCAAGGTGATGCGTCACCAAAATAACCTGAGGAGCATTCTTCCCTGCGATGATCTCTTCCATGGCGGCAATGAGAAGCTCTCGTGCTCCAAGGTCGAGGCCCGCAGTTGGTTCATCGAGGATGAGCACTTCGGGATCCGACATCAAACCGCGTGCAAGAACGATCTCTGGCGTTCACCCTCAGACAAGGTGTGGAAAGGGACGTTCCTCGAGTGATCAACACTAAAAAGACCGAGCAAGTCACGGGCACGCTGGGTATCGATATCTTCGTAAGTCTCTGCAAATGGTGCAGAAACCCCCAAGCTGCTGAGCGCACCACATCAATCACACGCATACTTGCACGCAGTCGTTGAGTGGTCGACAAAGATACTAACGAGCAGCGTGATGCAAGTTCCTGGGGCTGGAGATCATTGATCGGATTGCCATCAAAACGAACACTTCCGCTTGTCGGTTGAACTTTTCCACTCGCAACCCGAACAAGAGAGGTCTTTTCCTGCCCATTTGCACCCAGAACGGCCCACTGCTCGCCGCGATGGGTACTCCACGTAATATTGTTTAAAATCTGGGTTTCGCCACGCGTTAAAAGCAACGTCATCGAGCTCAATTACAGTATTCATCGTCTTAGTATCCCGCAGCTCACGGTAGGTGTCCTCTTCAAAACCATCAGCTCAGTGAAGAAGCTTCTGATAAAAGCGCAACGGTCTTATCACCGATCGCATCCCGAGAAATAATCACGTGCGCGACGCAAACCTGCTTGCCCCATTTGATGAGCCTTCTCAGGCGACGAGAGCACCTCGATCAAGCGATCGGCCATATCGTTTTCAAATTGCTCAGGATTCAACGGGGTCCCTGTCCCGTCATGAAGCTGCTGATCGGCACGAGATAACCTGTTTCGCCATCAACAATGACATCATGGAATACCACCCGTTGCTGTTCCAACAACAGGTAGGCCAACAGCCATAGCCTCAAATTGACGATGCCAAGAGGTTCATAGATCGAAGGGGTAATAAAGACAGTCGCAGCATCTAAGAGGGCAATAAGATCTACGCGAGGTGGCATTTCGGAAATCAAAAACGACACCATTACGACTATTGCGCAGCTCGGCCACTAGTCCTTCAACCTCGGCGGCAATCTGCGAGGGTATCTGGCGCACCAGCGCACAGGATTACCTGGACTTCCTCGGGAAGACGGCGTGCCGCTCGCAGGAAGTACGGCAGCCCCTTCTGGCGAGTAATCCGCCCAACGAAGATCACCGAGGCCTGTCCGGATCTACACCCCAGTGCTGTAGGACCTCAACCTGATGTTCTTTCTCAGCATCGGTTGTTGGAATATGCCATTGAGTCAGATCAATTCCGTTATGGATGACATGAACGCGGTCGGGATCCACGGCCGGATAGGCGCGCAAAAATGTCCTCGCGCATTCCGTGCGAAACTGCAACAATACCCGCCGCGGCCTCGTAGGCAGAACGCTCAACGAAAGAGGAAACGCGGTACCCGCCACCGAGCTGCTCAGCCTTCCACGGACGCAGTGGCTCCAGTGAATGAGCCAGTCACGACGTGGGGAATATCGTTCATCAGGGATGATGAGGTGCCCGGCAAAATTTGCATACCACGTATGTGAGTGCACTAGATCGGCGCCAACTGTATCGGCCGCAATGGCAATATCAACACCAAGCGTGCGTAGAGCAGGGTTGGCATGTGCCAGCTCCGGGAGATCTGAATATCAATGACATCTCCCGCGTCTTCGCGGGGGACCGTCAAAAAGCGTGAATACGAAGCTCATCCACTCGAGCGAAGAACCATAGCTAATTCAGTAACATGAACTCCCGCGCCTCCGTAAACATGTGGCGGGTATTCTCTAGTCAACAAGTCAACGCGCATGTGAGCTCCTTCGACGCATAAGTGCTTCTAGACTAGCGGAAATTTCCCTCTTAATATGTTCTTCACCACGTTCTAAAATCCGCAACCAAAATGAGGAATTTACGCTTACTCTAGAGCCATGGCTAAAAAATCATGTTCTCGCGATCGTTCTAGCCGGAGGCAGGTAAAAGGCTGATGCCTCTCACCATGGATCGGGCAAAGCCGGCCGTTCCCTTCGGTGGTCATTACCGACTCATTGATTTCTCACTATCGAATATGGTCAATTCTGGCTATATGAAAGATCGTTGTACTGACTCAGTACAAATCGCATTCACTGGACAGGCACGTAACCCGTACGTGGTACACCTCTCCCTGCTTGGCAATTTCATTGCTCCAGTTCCCGCCCAACAGCGTCGTGGGCCACACTGGTATCTCAGGGAAGCGCGGATGCGATCTCACCAGTCACTCAACATCGTTGATGATGAAAATCCCGACTATATTGTCATCACTGGTGCTGACAATATTTACCGCATGGACTTCTCACAGATGGTCCAACACCACATCGATTCCGGGCTTCCCGCAACCGTCGCAGGAATTCGCCAGCCCATCGAAGTAGCATCGGCCCTCGGGGTAATCGAAGGCAAGGATGGCCACGTCGATAGGTTCGTTGAAAAGCCTCAGAATCCAGTTGGCCTCGAGGATGATCCCACGGGTTCTGGCCTCGATGAGCAACTATCGTCTTCTACAACTCAGGATCTGATTGCCGCGCTTCGGGAAGATGCTGAGGACCCCCTGTCGAAGCACGATATGGGCGGGAATATTATTCCGTGGTTCGTTGAGCGCGGTATGTGCGGCTACTACGACTTCAAGGACAACGACGTTCCCGGTTCGACGGATCGAGATCGCGATTACTGGCGTGACGTCGGTGCCGGACGCCTACTATGAGGGCAAATATGGACCTCATTAGCGTTCATCCGGTCTTTAACCTCTACAACAGGGATTGGCCCACGATGACGCTTTTGGATGGCTCATTGCCTCCTGCGAAGTTCGTTTATGGAGACGAGCATTCGCGTATGGGACACGCAGTCGACTCTTCGTTTCCGCCTGGGGTGATTATTTTCGGGTGGCGAGGTTTACCACTCCATCGTTTCTCCAAATTCCTATGTCCATTCATGGGCGCAAGTCACTGACTCGGTGATTATGCACGGTGTGCGTGTCGGCCGTTCCTCACAAGTTGTGAAGACAATTCTGGATAAGAACGTCATCGTTGAAGAAGGCGCGATCGTCGGTGTCGATTTGGAACACGATCTCGAACGTGGCTTCACAGTCACGGAATCAGGAATCACCGTCGTCCCCAAAGGGAACAATAGTGACCCGTTAGTTCAGGTGAAAACTGAGAGTGAGCCCCCTGCGTGGATCATCACCGCAGGGGGCTCACTCTAGTTACTCAATGACTTTTACAGCTCCATCCCATCCATCAAGACATTGCCCAATAAGATCACACAGTGAGCGTGGGTGATACCTCATGGTTCTCGGCATATTTCTCGAGTTCATGAAAGATCCCACCACGGTATTCATCAATCACTTGTTGTTCTTCTGGGGTCCAATGAGAATCGCTGAGAGGCTGGGCTTGAACGCGTGCCCAAAAATTTCTTCATCTTGGCGAGCAAGCAGACTCTTAAAGTCAAAGATTGCCTGTCGACGAGCGATCGGCCCAATGAGTTCCTTCTGCCTGAGTTGTATACCGGTCTCTTCGAAGACCTCTCGTCAGGCAGTTTCTTGGCTTTGTTTCGTCCTCAACTCCCCACCAACGGTGAACCACCATGAGCGCGTGGGATTATCAGCATCGTGTCCTCTTACAAGAAGAACGCGATTTCGTTCGTCGATGAGGGATGACCCTGCGCTGCGTTTCGATGTGAAACCTTCCTCATCACGAGGCCACTCTAGAACGCTCACGCGCTCACCCGACGTGCCGCTTGCGAAAGTTCCGTCAGCGAGAGGAACTTCGCGCGCTTCAACCGCTTTCGTCAGCGGTTCACGATCAGTAAGCATCGCGTGCGGGATCTTCGCGCTTTCTTAAAGGACGTGCATACTCATCAAGACCAATGGCAGCGAGAGAATTCAAGAAGAAATTCATTGCTTTTTACGTGCCTCTGAACCTGCGCTAGCAGCCCACTTGACGACATTTCGACGCTGCGCACGGTCGGTAACCATTTGAAGCTCAACGGAAGAAGCACCCAGCCTTGAACAACATAAGGGGTTAACCCCTGCTGGATATGTTTTTGCTTCACGTGAAGATTGCGTAATCAGATAGATGAACCAACACGTGAAAATCGGAACCTCAATGGTGATGTAAGAATGGAACCAACCGCCGATACCATTAGTGCTTGCGCAAGAAAGTTCCACAGGCCATGGAAGAACACCGCAGTTAGGTAACCGAGTAAGACTCGAATAGTGCTCCACAATGCGCCATAGCGTCGAATCAAAACAAGTGCGATGGCCATTCCGGTAAAAGAGGTTGCCATCGGGTGAACGAATGGCGGAGAGAATCCCGCGTGTAAATACCGTCGTTGTCAGCATAAACGCACCGGAAGAACTGGATCTCAGGAAGTACTGAATATTCTCAATGAAGGCAAACCCGGCACCAACAATGCCACCACAGATCAGACCATCAAGCCGCGAATGAATGGAATTTCGGCGTGCAAGGATGAAGATGATGACACCAATGCCCTTGAAGAATTCTTCAGCAACCGGTGCAACGAAAACAGAGACAATGACCTCTGCGGAATTTTGATCACCGAGTGTACGTGCAATATCTAAATTTAAGGTGCTATTCACGACCAACGAAGAAAGCGTTGCGACGCCCGCTCCCCAAAATGAAACAGATGAAATTAGTTTCCATCCTCACGTTCCCAACGATCAAGGTGCTGAGCACTCCGAGGACAATGACCAGCGGAATTAATGCCAAGGTCGTCATCACTGCTGCGGAGACGACACACTGCCCGTACGTACGTACGTCACCATGAGGATGATGACACCGATGGTTCCCAAAATTGTGAAGATAATTTCGAGGAAAGGTAAGGAGCGGACACGTTGAGGAATTCGCCATGTGGGAGCTTGTGCGGGTGCTGGGTCGTCAGGACCGAATAGTTCAGCTTCGGTCGTTCTGATCTTCTTCAGCCGATAGTCCTCACCGGGACCTCCCCCAACGCGGGTGTGTTTCACTCATTTTAATAGCCGTATCCGTCTTCAATGGTGTCGTCATCAAAAATCAATTGTCTGAGCCATTGGCGCAGCTCCTGCAAGATGCGCCAAGCGTGTCCCAACTTCTCTCCACGAGATCTTCATGGGTCTGGTAACGTAAAGGTTATGCATTGATCGAGCTAATTGGACCTTATAGGAGGCTTGGTCCAGTTCGCGTAGTTCGCGAGACCAGTAATCATCGGCTCAATCTCCTTGCGAAGCTTTGCATTAAGCGCGCTTCGGAGAATTCTTGAAAGTTGCGACTGAATTTCAAAAATTCGATGACCTTCTCACGCGTTTGGGCATCGCGGATGCTTGCTTCGCTTGTCCGCCGGTCGAGTCCATCGGCAACAAGAGGAATCATCTGCCGGCGCGCTCTTGTCCGAGGCCTCCCGGATCTCTTGAGATTCGTCAGAGGTAAACCCCGGATAGTCAGCGATCCTCTCGCTATAGCGTGCTCGTTCGTCAGAAGAAGTGCTAGCGAATCCCTCGTCGTTGAATCCGCCAATGAAGACGGTCAAGTCGTGTTGCAGAGTGCTGATTGACGCACAAGAAAAGGCCAGCGCGACCAAGACAAGCGTCAAGAGGACTAGGGTCGAAAGTATTACTCATCGTCTTCGGCCTCGTTCCTGCCACGAATCAGATCAAGAGTTGTCGGGTCCGATGGCTGCGCTTGAGCAGAGGCTAAAAACGGTCTGATACAGGGCTAAGACTTGGTCGGTGACCGTATCCCATCCATAACGAGAACTCACTGCTGCTCCACGGCGTGCAGCATTGCGAGTTCCTCAGAATCACGAAGAAGTCTGACTAGTTGACGAGCAAGATCCCGACTATTTCCGGTCTCAAATAGCGCGCCTACTTCTCCTTGTTCAAGGACTGCCCTAAAGGCCTCGAGATCGAGAGGCAAGTACTGCACAACCTGCTGCCATCGCCTCGACAAGAACAATACCGAAGGATTCCCCACCGGTTTGGGGAGCGACATAAACACTTGCTCCCTTCAGTAACGAGGCCTTCTCTTCATCGGTCACGCCGCCAGGGAATTCGACTGAGTCTCCAAAAACGCTCCAATTGTGAGCGGTATTCATCGTGCGTTTCGCGTCCAGCAATAAGAAAGCGGGCACCTGGGATTTCTGCAAGCACCGTTTCGATCGCTGCAGCGAAGATGGGCAATCCCCTTCCGGGGCTCGTCAAGACGGCCGAGGAAAACAACGACCGGGCGCTGTGGAGTCGCTTCCCATTCGGGTTTGATCTGTGCCTGCTCGAAGAAATGAGTATCAACCCCATTAGGGAATAATGACCGCATCGCCACCATTATGTTCAACAAGCGTCCGGCGTGCTTCTGCTGAAACAGCAGCACGGGCTCGCAAGTTTCTCCAATAGCGGGTCCAGCGCAGAGGAGGAAACGGAACGGGAAGGAATAGTCCAATGCTGCGTGGAAAGTTCCAACAACCGGAATCTCGGCTGCACGTAATGCCAGCATTGAGATAGAGGGTACTTCTGGTTCGTGGACATGAAGAAGATCAAAAGTGGCCTTCGTCAATCCACCGTTTCGTTCGTATGTTAGCCAAGGGGGTAAAGGAAAGCCGTGCGACTGAACCGTTAAAAGGAACAGCGACTGATGAACCAACTGTAGTTATCCACTCGGGCAAGTCATCGGTATTTTTCGCTGGAGTAAGAACACTCACCTCGTGTCCCTCGCTTCATAAGCTCCAATGCGAAGTCACGAATATGGAACTGAACACCACCGGGCACATCCCAGGGTAAGGGTTAACAATACCGACTCTCACCTATTCTCCTTTCTGTGCCGCGCGCTTACGCGCCCGGGCCAAACGCTCCGGATCTAAATCCTCAACAAAAACTGCTTGCATCATATGCCACTCACAGATCCGACGTTGAAGAATTGGAAGGAGCACAGTCACCCATTTCTGGGTGAGCTCAGGTACGTCATCATCCTTGACCTGCGGATCGTAGAGATTCTCAGTAACTTCAAACGCACAAATTCTGGGGTTCCAGAAGCATCAACATCTGACACAACCCCGGCTATAAGCGGCGCGTTAAGCGCTCGTGCAAGTGCTGCTGGCCCGGCGGCAACCAAAAGCAGACTTGGTACCGAATTCAACCTCAATACCGGTTCCTGAAATATCGCGGTCAGCAAGAAGCGGGATCACAAGGTTATTCCTCCCCTTTGCCCGCTCAACCAAAGAATGAAAAAAACACTATCTCCAGGTGAAACCCCGATGATCTCTATCCCGACGTCCGTGCGCAGTTTCAGGAAGGCATCAAAAAGCTCAGGAGGATTCAGTTTCTCGGCAACAGTGGTACGGAAATCCCTGCGCACACTACACCGACACGATCAAAGAGTTCCCGCATGCGGTAAAGCCAAAACAACTGGACCTTCGGCGGCAGAGACGAAGGAATTCTTCTGCCTGGCTGAGATCAACACGTGCACGAAGTTTCTCACCGACGCTGCCACCAAAAAGCTCAGCTGCTCAACATAAGCATTGATGTGTGAGCGCACGGCATCTCGAGCTCGCGTCGCGAAATTTTGCGCCCTAAAACACGCTCATGGTTGGCTCGCATTCTGCGCACGCTGGAACCATTGAACAGACACATGAGATCGGCTCACGTCTGCCAGCCATGTCACGAAGGAGAAAGGTAGACGAGACTACTACTGAAAGCCCATACCAAGGCACGCCCTGACATTAGGACTCCTGGGATGAAGGAAGATGCGTTGCTGTGAAATGCACCCGCTGAATAACAGTAACAATCGATGCAAAAGCTACCCAGCACAAACTTGCTGCGAGGAATACTGCGGTGTGCGCCCACCCGTATAGAGCAGCTCCCAACAAGCAACGATGAGGACGGTCCAGTCCGCTCGGCAATACCGACCTTTGCGATCACCTCAATCGATTCAGCTCGCGCTCGTGCATGGGACACTCTAGCCGCACCAACGATCGCAATAAGGCCTGCAACGATCGAGACAGTCCTCGATGGTGAGCTTTCCATGCTGAAAATTCGTGAGCAGTCAAGGAACCGAAGACCGCTCCATCGCCCTAGCCTGTCCATTGTTGAATCAAAAAGGCCCCAGTGGCGATGAGGGTCCCACTCATTCGCGCAGAACACCATCAATCGAGTCGCAGAAAAGGACGACAGCGAGGCGAGGGCGCCTTGCCAAGGTAGCCAAATGGAAGGGTCGTAACAGCAACTGCGATTGTCACAACGGTTCCGGCAATAGTCACCATATTGGGAGTGATGTGTGCTGCTACGAGCACTCTTACGACAGGGAGTAAAAATAGCTTTCGTTATCGAGCGTCCGTGGTTACCAAGCACTATCTCTCCGATGATATGGGCCGTGCAGCGGCTAAGCGAGCACGCGCATCCTCAAGTAGTTCAGGCACTGCCTTGGTGCGGGCAATGATTGGGAAGAAGTTTGCATCTCCAGCCCACCGAGGAACAACATGCTGATGAAGGTGGGCAGCAATCCCGGCGCCTGCAACATCGCCTTGGTTCATACCCAAATTGAATCCTGCGGGATTTGCCGTCGCACGCTCCACACGCATCGCAGTGGCCGTCAAACGACCGAGTTCGATACGTTCTTCGTCAGTAAGATCCGTGTAGTCAGAGACATGGCGGTAGGGGCAGACCAAGAGATGCCCGGAGTTGTACGGGAAGAGATTCATCAGAACGAAACAGCTCACACCGCGATGAACGATGAGTCCCTCTTCGTCTGTGCGCGATGGTGCAACACAAAAAGGACACTCTTCCGACGAGGAATCGGCGGGCTTGTGATCGCCATTAATGTAGGCCATTCGGTACGGCGTCCATAGACGATCGAAACCGTCGGGAACGCCAGCAAATGCCCGGGAATCCTCGGTCGGAAGAGTGTCACTCATTGTTATCAGTCCTCAGCGCTGGGATCAGCGTTAGTGCGAGATTGCGATGTGGTGAGCAATACGCTCAACCGCCTCGTCAACGGGAACACCGATGAGCTGGGAGCCATCACGGAAGCGGAAGGAGACTGCCTGCGCTTCTCGGTCTTCCCCACCTGCAATCAAAGTGAAGGGGACCTTTTGCTTTGCAGCATTGCGAATCTTCTTACGCAAAGCGATCATCGGGTGATCAACCGACGCGAATCCCGCGTTCACGCAAACGCTGCGCAACCGTATCAACGTAGTCATCGAAGGCCTCGGCAGCGGGGACCAGGCGCACCTGCACCGGGGAGAGCCATGCGGGAAAGCACCGGCATAATGCTCAGTCAAAACACCGATGAAGCGCTCAATCGAACCAAACTTCGCCGAGTGAATCATGCACCGGCTCGCGGTGGCTTCCATCGGGAGCGGTGTATTCAAGGCCAAAACGGTGCGGTTGGTTGAAGTCGTGTTGAATCGTTGACATCTGCCAGGTACGACCGATTGCATCCTTGGCCTGAATCGAAATCTTTGGGCCGTAGAATGCCGCGCCACCGGATCGGGGACGGTTTGCAAACCGGTCTCCTCGGCGCAACGACGCAGAATTTCAGTCGCCTCTCCCGCACTGTTCATCCGTGCCGATGAACTTATCCTTCTTCTTTCCATCGGTATCGCGGGTGGAAAGCTCAGATAGAAATCGCTCAATCCGAAGTCACGTAGAAGCTTCAAAATGAAGTTCAGGAGATGCTTAATCTCATCTGCTGCCTGCTCAGGCATCACATGGGAGTGCGAATCATCCTGGGTGATGGAGCGAACGCGAGTGAGCCCTGAAGAACACCGGATTTCTCATTTCGGTACACAGTACCGAGATTCGAAGAGACGCAGGGAAGCTCGCGGTACGAACGGCCTCGGCTCCTGAAGATCAGGTTGTGCATGGGGCAGTTCATGGCCTTGAGGTAGTACAGCTGGCATCATCATCCATCGGAGGAACATGCCATCGGCGTGACCGGACAGGTGTCCCGAAGTATGGAAGAGTTCTTCCTTCGAGATGTGCGGTACCCACGTAAAGGGAAGCCATTTTCAGTGTGGGCCTCACGGACGTAGTCCTCCATGACGCATCGGCACACCACCTTGGGGTGGAAGATCGGCAATCCGCACCCAGCTCTTCTGGGAAGGAGAAGAGATCAAGTTCGGCACCGAGGCGACGGTGGTCGCGTCGTTCCGCTTCCTCGAGTCGCTCTTGGTAGCGACAAGGTCATCTTTCGAGGCCCAGGCAGTTCCGTAGATTCGCTGCAGTTGGTCATTAGCTGGTCGCCGCGCCGGTAGGCGGATGAAGACTGGTCAACGCAAATCCGTTGCCAACGAGTTTTGTCGAAGGCAGGTGGGGTCCACGGCAGAGGTCTTTCCACGCGGTGGTTCCATCACGGCGGACATTGTCGTAAATGGTGAGTTCCGCTCCCGCCAACCTCGACGGAGGCATCCTGCGCTCCCCGCCCTTGGTACTAATCGGCTCAAGCTTGAAGGCTGATCAGCAAGTTCTTCACGTGCTTCTTCTTCGAGTGACAACACGGCGTCGGGAAAGCCTGGCCTTCCTTCACAATGCGCTTCATGCGTTTGTCAATATCGCGCATGAGCTCAGGAGTGACGGAATCAATATTCCCGAAGTCATAGTAGAAGCCGTCAGTGATGAAGGGGCCAATTCCCAAATTGACATCGGGGAAGATCTCTTGGGACTGCCTGCGCCATAACGTGCGTGCAGGAGTGACGCGGGATCTCTAGGCCTGCTGGGGAATTCAGAGTGATTGCTTCAACAATTGCACCGGCGGGATTTCTCGGGAAAAGATCCCATGCGTTCCCGTCAACCGTCATCGCGACGACGTCACTGTGAGATTCGTAGTACTGCGTTCCGGTGCAGCCTTCTTCAATTTCGACCGCAACACCATCAATAGTTGCGTTGATAACAGGCACGAGCTGTGCTCCTTCGGGTTCTGGCGTCTTGCGCCATCTCTACCCACTGACTGCACGCATACAACGGCGTGTCAAACGCTCTTTCGAGATCAGCAGGCTTGGACCCTTCTCATCGTAGCCGTCTCATCCCAATGTCACGAAACGAAGAGCACGCTTAATTGAGAGCAGATTTCGTAAACCAGCATACAGGCGCGGGCGAAGAGGTAGATCCCATGCTCCCGGGACGTCTGTATAGCCCTGTGCAAAACTCAACTTGTATTTCCCGACTGTAAATAGTTCGGGAACCCGAGGTGAGTGAATTCCCATCAGGTCGATACCACCATTGACGTTAAGCTCAGGTCCCAAGATGATGGCACACTGAACATCAAGTTCAGGCATTGCTCCCAATTTACGGGCCTTCGCGGTCGTTGCGCCGTAATAGCATTCAGCCTGACGGTCATTGATAAGGATCAAATTCCATGCGACCACTTCCCCATCGACTCGAAGCACGAAGAGGCGTGAATGTTCAGGACCAAGGACTTTCAGCATTGTTGAGTACACCTGCGCGGGGTGAGGACTGAAGCCATCGCGCTCGGCGGTCTCTTTCGGTACCTCGTAGTACTCAGTGAAATCTTCCGCAGCCTGATCGCGCTCGTCAGCGATCGTTGTTTGAACTTCAGACAAGGCCTTGCGCGAACGCCTAAGCTGACGCCGACCTTCCTTCGTCATATCCCCAAGGATCTTTTCCTCATCACCGCCGTAGGAGCGAATGATGACGGTACGGTCATAGGTAATAATCTGCGCGATGACATCGCGAAGATCGGTGTCATTAAAGATCGCATTCAGGCGAATAAAAACGATCGATGAGTCTTTTCTGACGAACGTAACGTCCAAGCGCATCACGGAAAGCTTACGTTCCGCGGCTTGGTGTGGCCTCCTCAGCCACACCGGTCCGTGTTTAGCCAAAGGTAGCGCGCACCTCGCATTGAGTACTCGTAGAGCGAAACAAGAGCAATGCGCTTGCCATTTTCTGAATACTCGAAACGTCCCCAGAGCTTACGCCCCTCAACTGCCTCGTACTGCTCCCAAATTGCAGACTGTTCAATGGGCAGAGGAGTCACTCCGGCAGCGCCAATACGCATTTCTTCAGCGGTGATCTCACGAAGCTGTGTATCTGTCATAGAAGAGTCCTTAGAATGAACGGTCGTTCGCTTGAGGGTACCTTTGGAACTTTCGGTAGTGATTGAGCTTTTGCAGGTGAAGCGTCAGCGAAAGCGGCGCAGGTCCGAATCAGCTGAGTAGAAAAGCGGATCAAAACCTTCCCCTCTAATCAAACTACGCACTCGCTGAGCGTGAAAGTTCGGGCTCTCGGATGTATCGCAAGAGCAATCGATCGGGAACCATCGAATAGGATTTCCTCATTGACTTCTTCAGGGCTATGTTCCTCACCGCGGATAAGATCATCAACCATTGGAATCATGGGATTATGTCCCGCCGCGGTCATGTACCAAGAGTTCCGCGATTCGAGTTCGACTTCAAAGAAGGCGCGCGACCATCACGTGGATCAATCTTCACATCGGGGTTTGCGAAGCCACGATCATCAGCTGCCTCAAGAATGCGTCGAGCATCCTCCACAACTGTGAGGAAGGCCTCGGTAATCATTGCAACCGGATTACCGATCATGGTTGACGCATGATCTTCCAGGGACGCGTGCAGACCAATCAAAGTCATATGCCCGTGAGGTCAACATAGCGGTCACAGGAACGCATCTGCGTGTTATCTCCGGGAATCAATTCCTGAACAATAAAGTCACCACGGAAGCCAACACGCCCAAAAAGATCCCAGAGGTCGTTGAGTTCCTCTTGACTCGACAAAACCAGATCTTGCGTTTTCCTTCGAATTCAAAGGCATCGTAATCATTACACGCGCGGCTTTTTGGCCACTACGGGGAAAAGTAAACGAATCTCCAGGACGCACTGGAGCCTCGGAAGAAAAATCACGGAAGGACACGACGACGCGTCGCCGGCGTGGAAAGCACTCCCAGCTCATCACAGAGCTGAGCAAGCGCACCCTTATCCGTCACGCGATCGATAACGTCCATCGACGGAAATGGGAGTGCGTAATGTTGGCTCAGAGTATCCCAATGACGCGCAACAAATTCAGAATGAAGGTCATGATTTGCAACAAGGACCAGTGCGCGATCCGCATAAGTATCGGCGAGTTTCCCAAGCGTTGCCAGAAGTTCCTCATCGGAAGCATGCGCAAACGATCGGCTCAACCGACAAAGGCAGAACGTGAGATCCGCAACGGTCGGTGCGTGAGACAGCACGATCGAGGTCACGCCATAGGCCTCGTGGAAAGAACGAGCAAGAGCATAAACTCCAAAATCTCCGCCCAAAAGTACAGGCTGCACAACAGGAGCATCGGCCACAGTCATCGCTTCTCTTTCCTCCGGTACAGGTGAACCCCCTCCAGCATAGCGGAAGGTGTTCACGCACACGTCACTACTCGCTCAGACGTTAAAACCAATCGCGCGGAGCTGTTCGGTGACGTCGCTTGTATTCGATCAGGACCCCAAGCGGGCATCCAGACCCAATTGTCAAGACATCATCCGAGAGCGAAGCCAGTACCGTCTGTGCCTGGCGCTCGATAATGTCAGTCAGGGGGCATGCCGCTGAGGTCAAGGTCATGTCAATGACAATTGAGTCATCCGTCGCAACCTTGACACCGTAAACCAAACCGAGGTCAACAATATTGATGCCTAGTTCGGGATCGATGACGTCCTTGAGTGCCTCAAGAACATCAAGGCCGGCAATGTTTCAGCTTTCAATGATGTCAGTTCCTTCGACATTGAATACATTCGCCGAGGCCGCATCGGGAGCGGAAGCAGAAGCCTGCTCGGGCGTGGCAGAGCTTGCGACTGCAAAAGGCGCAGGGGCGAAGCGCTGCTCGACAGCATCAGTTTGCGCCATCGGGTTGGAAGAAGTATCCATTACTCGTTTTCTCCTGCAATATCGGTTCCGAGCTGCGCGAGAGCATCGCGCAATGCATACCATCAAGAGTGCGCACTTCACACGATTCCGGGAACTGTGACGTTCCCTCCAATGCAACAGCATCACCAGGAGGTCGAGGGTGTCGTCATCCACGCCCAGTCCGCGTGAATGCATCATTTTCTCCATAGCAGCATAGAGCTCACGGACATGCTCCAAGTCAGCTCCGCTCACCATGTCTGAGAGAGCATTGAGAGGGATGCCTGCGAAATCGAGCAGCCATCACCATCCCAGGTCAGCGCCTCGATCTGACCGGAGTCAGACAGAGTGACACCCGTGTTGTCTCGTCTCCTGATCAGGTTCACCTGATGCGATGATGCTGCAAGGCTGAGGATCACCAGTCCCGTGGCGCTCACGCGCATGGTCAAGAATGACCTGCTGATACATCTGTTCAGGCTTGACATCATTTGCCTCCGAAGTAGGAACGAACCTGTCCTAAGGCCTCAATGAAACGATCAATCTCTTCACGAGTTGTTGTCGGTCCGACGGATGCTCGGGTCGAAGAACGGACTCCAAAGAAGTGGTGCAATGGGATGGCACAATGATGACCAACTCGCACCGCGATGTCCAGCGAATCCAAGACTTGTCCAACATCATGCGGATGTACGCCATCAACGGCAAACGCGACGACACCGATACGTTCTTTATCCGCTCCCGGTCGAGCATCAGCGAACACCGTCAATTCCAGAAATGCCTTCAAAGCATGTAGGAAGTCAGGATGCGTTCGTGCTCCCGCAATGCGCGCCATACCGATACCGCTGAGGATATTGAAGAGCGGCACTCAGCCAACGATCTGAGCGATCGGCTGGCTACCGGCTTCAAAACGCTCGGGTGCAGGCATGAAAGTCGAGGACTCCATGGTGACATCCTCGATCATCGATCCACCGGTCAGAACTGGCGGCAGCTGTGAAAGAAGTTCGCTTCTCCCCACAGTGCTCCAATACCAGTTGGGCCTAGCATCTTATGCGAGGAGAAGACCGCAAAGTCAACTCCCGAAAGCTCCCTGACATTGACCGGCATATGTGCACTGGACTGACAGGTATCAAGAAGCACAGAGAGCCGCATTGACGTGCGCGCGCGAAACATCGACCTCAACGGGAGAAACCGCACCGGTCACATTCGACGCACATGCGTGAAGGCGGCCAGACGCGTGTGCTCATCGATTACTCAAGAGTCTCGCAATCAATCCGGGCCCGTCTTCGTGAAGGTCGAGCCAGCGGCTCCGTCCGGTTGCAGCACAGAGCTGCTGCCATGGAACGAGGTTTGCGTGATGCTCTGCTCGGGTAATAACAATGTTATCCCCCGCCGAAAGCTTGACGGGTGACGGTTTTGCACCGCTGTCTTGCGATGCGTTTCGCATTGCCAGTGCAACTAAATTAATTGCCTCAGTCGCGTTCTTTGTCCAAACGATCTCATTGGCGCGACCGCCAATAAAATCAGCCAGAATCGAGGCGTCCTTCTTCGGGCAGCAGTCGACTCGTCACCCAGCAGATGCGTCCCACGATGTACTCGCGCCATTACTGCGTGCGGTAGAAATTACTGATCGCATCGATGACCTGCACGGGCTTTTGCGAAGTCGCTGAAATCGAGATAGGCAATGGGCTTGCCACCGCGGCCGACCCTCCAAGAATGGGGAAAGTCGGCGCGCAGTCGCAACAACTCTTGAAGCGAAAAGTCTTCGAGTCAGCGAGAAAGCTCACTTCTCCAGGTGAGGAATCGTAGCCATTCTCTTCCAGCTCATCAGCGAGTTCAGGACCACCCTGAGCTGCGACCTGGCCGATGACAAAAACGTGAGACGTGGCTGGGCTTGATGTAGCGCAGAATGCGGGTGTAGTGCGTAATGAGCATGACTCCGCAGCCGGTATTGCCATGGACGCGATTAACGCCTTCAGAAACGATGCGGGCGCATCGACATCAAACACAGAGTCGGTCTACTAAGGATCGCAAAGGAGGGCTTGAGCGAGCTCCATCTGGAGGATCTCAAGGCGCTTCTTCTCACCACCGGAGAAACCAACAGTAACGTCGCGTTCTGCGAAGGAAGGATCCATTCGCAGATTCTCCATAGCCTGGTTCACGTCCTTCACCCACTGACGAATCTGGGGTGCGTGACCGTCGACCGCGGTCTTTGCAGTACGCAAGAAGTTCGAAACTGAAACGCCAGCAACTGGCCGGGTGCTGCATTGCCAAGAAAAGGCCAGCTTTCGCGCGCTCATCAACGCTCATATCAGGATCGAGGCGTCATCGAGGGTAAGCCTCACCGCTGGTAATTTCGTGAGGCAGGGTGTCCTGCAAAGAGCATGAGGCAGGTTGACTTACCCGAGCCGTGGGGCCCATGATTGCGTGAATCTCCGCAGAGTTAATGGTCGGGTTCACGCCCTGCAGAAATGGTCTTTTCGGTCCTTCAGCGGTCTCAACGGATGCGTGAAGGTCTTTTGATAGTCAAAGTCGACATTTTTCTCCTCTTCGGCGCTAGACGCCGCCTGTGTTGTCGTCCTACTGTCGTGGCCTCAGGCGCCAAGGCGGCCAGCGCGTTCAGTTCGCACAATGGTGCATTCATCGGGTGTTCGCCGAACCTGCGGAACGCCGATTTGTTCAATAAGTTCGGCGAAGAATCACGCGAACGACCAAACGACGATGCATCAGCTTCGTCGATGCCGCGGCTCATCAGGTGAGAAGAGCTGTTACATCATCGAAGCGTCCGGTCGCGGATGCATGTCCAGCACCGACGATTTCACCGTTCTCAATTTCGAGGTTAGGAACGAGATCAGGCGCTTCGCTCCTTCACTCAGTACGCTGCGGTTGAGCTCCGTGAGTATCGGTTCATCGGCAGCCTACCGCCAGATCCAGGCCAGTCCCCGATCCACACCGAGGTGTGCGTCCCTTCGCTTGAAAGTGCACCCTGCCGCCTCTGCGCACGCGAGTGCCATGAATTGGGCTGCGAGGTGGTCTACCTGAACACTCGCGCTCAAGAGTGCTGAGCCAGAGTCAACGAAGTACAGACCCAGCATGGTCAATTCGCCGCCGGAGTTTAAAACGCGATCGATATCCGAGCAGGTCACGTACGAGGTCGCCACCAAGGCTAACCACGATGTGGCGAACCTTTGCATCGCGGCCAGTCTGCAATGCGGTGGAAGTTTGATGCGTGTGCGTAGGTGTCGTCCCATTCCTGAATTGAAACGATTGTCAGATCTGAAGCATCGCCTGCCTCAATCTCAACTGTCTGGTTGAGCGCACCTTCTTCGCCTCGGTGATTAATGACAACAGTTTGCGGCAGATTGGCTTCAACGCGACAAGCGGGTGCTGGACGGGCATCGCCGTCGCGTCGATCATGACGGGGGCGGTGACCTCGGTACGTGGAGGAACGGTGACGTTTGTGCGCGGGTGAAAGCGATTCACGCAACGCCGACGTACGATCGCCGGGGGCAGAACGTTTTCCCAGACGCGAATCGTCAGTCAACCTCTTCAACAGTCACTTCCGGCAGGTGCGTTCACCTGCAAGCCCAGGGGCTGACGACTCAAAGAAGCTGGGATCAAAAAGTTTTCAATTCGGCGAAGCGGGTAAAACCAGTCCTCTTCACGCCCGTGAGAGCAGGAATCTTCAAGAGAAAGAAGTGGGGCGATCGCCTCGGGACGAATGCTACGAGGGCTCCCGCTCCGTGAGAATGCGGACGGGCGGCGGTCTCTTGGGTCGTCATCAGCCAACAGATCCTTCCATCTGCAACTCAATGGGTCGGTTCAATTCAAGGCATATTCCATGGGGGTTCCTTGGCGATCGGCTCAGCAAAGCCGCGGACGATTGTCGCCATCGCCTCGTTCTCATCAACCGCGGCTCATCAAATAGAAAAGAGCTGATCGGCGAAACCGAGAAACAGTAACTTCGTGTCCCATTTCGACGTCATCAGTACGGACATCGACGTAGGGATAGGTATCGGTACGTGACACCTTATCCACAAGAAGTGCATCACAGAGCACGTTGGACTTCGAGTGACGGGCACGAGCATTGATCTGAACAAGACCGCGGTAAGGAGTGCGACCACCACCACGAGACGCGACTGACACGGTGAAGAGGAAGTGTAAGTGCCATGTGAACCATCTTTACCGGTGTCTTGCTGCTGCCCCGGACCAGCAAAACCAATGGAAGAGTTTCACCGCGAGCATGCTCACCCATAAGGAAGCAAGCAGGGTGCTTCATCGTGATGGCGGCACCCATATTGCCGTCAGCCATTCCATTGTGCCGCCCTCATCGACCATTGCTCGTTGAGTCACGAGGTTCAGCACGTTTGTCGACCAGTTCTGCACCGTGGTGTAACGAACACGCGCATCCTTCTTCACGAAAATCTCAATGACACCGGAGTGCAAAGAGTTCTCATCGTAAATAGGAGCGGTACAGCCTTCGACGTAGTGAACGTAGGAACCTTCATCAGCGATAATCGGGGTCCGCTCAAGCTGTCCCATTGCCTGGGTGTTGATGCGGAAATAGGCCTGAAGAGGAATGTTCACGTGCACACCCGGCGGGACGTAAACAGAAGGAACCACCAGACCATGCTGCGGTATTCAGAGCAGAAAACTTGTTGTCTCCAGCCGGGACGCACTTACCGAAGTACTCTTCGAAAATCTCTGGATGCTCACGCAAACCGGTGTCGGTGTCAGTGAAGATCACGCCCTGCTTCTCCAAGTCATCTTGGATCTGCTGGTAGACAACCTCAGATTCATACTGAGCAGCAACCAGAAGCAGACGGTTCTCTTCAGCCTCAGGAATACCCAGACGATCGTAGGTATCACGAATTTCTTCGGGAAGGTCGTCCCAGTCATTCACCCTGACGATCAGTGGGACGCACGTAGTACTTAAAGGGCATCGAAAATCAACACCCGAAGGTCAGGCCCCATCGGCATTGGCGTCGCTCGAATAACTCAAGCGCCTTCAAACGCCGTTCGCGCATCACTGTGGTTCGTCCTTTACATCAGAGATGAAAACGGACAACCGACTCGTTAATACCAAGGGGGACATCTTTCGAATAGTCATCGTTATCGTGCCACCCGTACTCGTATGCGCCGATGGAGCTAATGATCTCATCGTCACTCATCTGAGTAGTTGCCTCGGTGACCGGTGGTGACTGGGTCATATTTTTCCTCGTCAATTCGGTTGTTTCGGTGATGCGCTGCTTGCGAAGGCAGCTCGCGCCATGAGAGATGACAGGTGCAGAAACCGGAATATTGGTTGTGCACGTGTTTCCCCACCCGCAAGTGTTGCAAGTCGTTGAACGTGAACATTGAGCAGTCGCGAAAACGCAGCAGTCTCAGCCTCACACAGCTGTGGAAAGTCACCAGCAACCCGCCTAATCGGGCAATGCCCCTGGCAGAGCTGGACAGCACCAGCCGCCGCGACCAATATCGCGAACCGTAGCTGCGTAGCCATCTGCCGTAAAGGGCGTCTGCAGGAGCTTGTGCCCGCAGCCTCGAGTCTTCTGCCTCTGACGGCGTAGCCGCATAACGCCTTTCGATTTCTCGAGAGCGGCACGCAGCAAACGAATCAATCGCTTCTCCCCGCCAACACCCCAAGGTATCCGGGGCTTTCGAGGCAAGGTCTGAGTAACTTTCAGCAAGTTTTTCGTGCGCCCGAGCGGTGGCGACATGTGTGACGCGCGGGACGCCCACGCCCACGTCGCCTACCTGTCCTGGTTCGTGCTCCAGCGTTTCGTTATCGGAAAGCAAGATGGTGAGGTGACGACGCACCGCGGCGGTCGTCAATCCGAGAATGCGCGCAATTGTCGAGGCGGTTACCGGCCCCTTCTCAACAACAAGGTCACGTACCTGCTGCCGGGTGCGCATCACTGCTCTCACGCTGCCGCTCAAGCGAATTACATTCACAACTCTTGAGATCTCATGAAAAAGCATACGCTCTTTATGAAACATTTTCGTTGCGAAATACCGCCCGATTAGCGCGACTCGCATCACAAGTCTTAGGTCCAAAGGTCCTTCGAGTCAGCGTAGCCATTCAGATGAGAGGCTACGAAGCTTTCCAACCGCGACGACGCGCCGCATCTGTTGCAGAACAGCAGACACAGTTGAGGCATTATGCGAGGCACCATCAGGAGTGCCGCGGTTGCAGCATCATCAAGCCTCACCCACTGGTATTCAAAATCAGCTTCTTCATCCTCGCGGTCAAAAGTTTGACCTGTCGACTCCAGGCCTCGTGCAAGGAAGATTCGAATTGATTCAGACGAACACCCCGGAGAATTGAAGATATCGAGAAGAACGTCCCAGCGTTGCGCTGTCAATCAGCTTCTTCAGCCAATTCTCTCTGAGCTCCAATCAGCGGGTCTTCGCCCGGGAATATCAAAGAGCCGGCAGGCACTTCCCACAGTTTGCGCGGACCGGATGACGATACTGACGTTCCAGAAGAATTTCCTCATTACCCTCGTCACCGCGCAGCTCAACGATAACCACTGCACCAGGATGCGCCATGTATTCACGAACAATGGGTTGTTCAGAGTGGGTAAGAGTCAGCTCATCACGTTGGATAATAAAGACTTTTCAGCCGAAAACGGTCTGAGACGACACTAAGCGAACAGCGAGCATGCTCATCTTGAGATTCACTCCGACTCTATTGTCTCTCACTGAGCAGGAGAGGGAAAACTGAGGGTCGCGCCACTACCGACACCGAAGGAACAGGCACTCCTTGTGAGCATCCTTAGAGGCCAAGACTGCGAAATTGCATCCCTATGTCTCCAGCCTGATCGACGGTCGTTGCTGCAACGTTTGCATTGCGTAGGGGCACTAATGGTGGAACGGTCACTTGACGCATCGCCAAAAATTACGCCACCAACCGGCGCATTGCCAATCATCTTCGCCAAGCCTTCCCATGATGCTTGCGAAGACAAAGGGACAAACGGCAACCGAGGTCTCATTCGCAGACATCGCGTTTGCTCTGGGACCGATGACGACGGTTGCCTGAGCGCCACCCTGAGGATCTTTGAAATCTTCATAACGGGAGTGTCTCCACCCGTAAGGATTTGCTTAACAAGATCAGGCTCGGATCCAGATTGAGTCAATGAAGACACGGTTGCCTGCGCAATCCTGCCTCGGCGCCTGCATCTGCTGGCAAACCACTCAAGTGCGAGCAAGAGGCGTCGACAGGTACTACGGAAAGTCGCAGAATCGGCGCTCAGCCCGTATTCGTTGGCTCTGCCTCGCCCGAAACTTGCGCGCCAGCCTGTCCGAGGTTTGACGCATTGAGTCAGCATCGCAGCATCTGTTCCAGTACCGTCACAAGCGCAGCGAGCCCGTTCAAGGAACCATTGATTCGGCTCTGTGCGAGTTCGGAAACTGCGCGCGCTGTCAATCTGCCGTTGTTCTGCGCCTGGGCGAAGCGCCTCGTTTGACGAGGCCGTGGTGGTCTTTGACGCCAAACCTGAAGAAATTCGCGACTGCAGCGGTCGCACCGAGGACAACTCCTAGGCACAGCACGAGCAAACACCGCGATCAAAGAAACAATGTGATAGCGAAAATTCACCATGAGATATCTTCCTTAAGCGGTGGGTCACCAGCCCAGTTGGCTAGCTCAGAGGTTGCTGAATTCGTCGGGGACCACAGTGTGAGACAATCCCACACTCCGGTAAATAGGTCGTGTCCCCAAGGGTTGACCAGAGCGCAACACCCAGTGAGATCAAGAAGGACACATGACAAGAGGAAGGCGAACCACCGCGGATACGGCTTCGATGAAAGTAGCGCAGACGGCCCGCGGCTGCAGAATCAAAAAGATCACCGGCTCGCAAACGGGATCAAGAACGCGGGCGTGACAGCGAGACGTGAGGCAGCAAAGATGAGTCCTCAAGCTCGCGAGCATCTCCGCGGCGTGTCGCGGCCGGATCCGCATAAGTTCAAAGCCGCTGGTCACGCATCAACTGCTGCGGTGAGATCGACCTGGTGATAATCGATCCCCATACGATTGAGACGATCGCGCCCTGATCCTGCATCATGAGCACGCGGAACAACAATTTCGGCACCTGCGCAAGATCCTGTCTGGCACTTCGGTCATATCACCGACGATGATTTGCAGGCTTTAGATGCGCGCGACGCGCGAAGCGCACCCTCAGCAGCGACCACAATAGGCTGCGTGTCACGGATCACTGGCGAAGATCTTTTCAATTGCTGGCTGGATCGCGAGAATCACACACAGAAGAACTACTGACCTCAATCTTTGTTGACAGCTTCGGATAGCCTTCGCCGTGAAGAACCGCAGCGCCTTCATTTTCTAGGAATGCCGCAGTGGATCCTTGAAGCCTGAAGTTGGTCGGAAAGAGTCAGATCAGCATCAGGAAGCTCACCCTCTAGCGGAGGCGAGAATCGTATCCATTCCCTGTGCGATTCGCTTTCCCTTGCATTAATTTCAGAACCAACGATCCTCACCCGTATCGCCGTCTTTGAGGGCCCACACATCTGGTCCGCAATCATCAATCAGCACAATACCTGCCATCAAGTGCCTGGGGGCCGCGGCTTCGAACGCGACCGGTACTAAGCTGTGCATTAATCTCTCTCGCTCGCTTTCAATAAAAGCTCCGCGTCTGCCTGAGTGAGATCGTTGTCCTCAATCAGTATCACCGTTGTCGAGCTGAGGAACCTTCTGGTGCAGGTCTCCGGCGATCCACACGTCCTCAATCGGTGGCATCGCTACCTGAAAATCCTGATTTTCTTCCGTCACGCCTTCGATTGTGGCATGTCCTGGCCCTAGGGGCTCGCATAAGCATGTCGGCGCGCCGCCTCAGAGTGCGCATCCCCACTCATCATGCGTGCAAGCTCAGCGGCACGTTCTTCACCCTCAAGCACCCGGATCGAGGTTCGGCCATCCAACTTCTCGATGTAGAGATGATGGTCAGCATAGGCAGCAACCTGCGCAAGGCGAGTGACGACAATGACTTGATGATGCTCAGCAAGCCGAGCAAGCCGAGCGCCAACCTCCACTGCCGTTTTTCCCGCCGATTCCCGAGTCAACCTCGTCGAAAATAAAGGTGACATCGCTGTCGGACTCCCCAAAAATCACCTCTAAGGCACGCATGACGCGAAGAGCTCACCTCCCGAGGCACCCACGCCTGAGTCCTCAGCGGCAGCACTAGTGGGTGTGGTTGGAGGAGCATCACAGGGGTCTTCAAGACCATGAGACTGCGGGGTGTGTTTCTCCCAATCGACGCTAAAAAGAAGCATCAGGCATCGAAGAGGAGTGAAGCTCGCGTGTCACCTTTGAACTAAAGCTCTTCTGCCAAAAGCCTGCGAACATACCAGCGCCTCACCAGTGACAAGTACCTGTTCTTGAGCCTTCTCAAGTTCCTTTTCGACAACCTCTGGACTGTCGTTTTTGCGCGTAAGTCACGTCAAGGCGTGAACGCGTTCTTCTCCACTTAAAGTGAGGGAATATCAGTTGCTCTTCCCTCCATGAGTTGACGCAGCGAGGATCGTCGGGAGTGCAACGCAGCCAAAGCCTCCCGGGATCGGCTTCAACAGTTGAGGTAGTGTGCAAGATCATCGCGAACGACTGGCGAGTTCCATTGAGGACTGCTTAAAGCGCTGTCCGATAGAGGCAAGTGCATGGTCCACGCGCATCCGAAGTGAATCAAGAGCGCGACCAATCAAATCGAGGGATGCCATCGGTATCTTCATCTCCATCAAGGAACTCAGCTGCAGTGCCGACAGGACGGCGGAGATCTTCCGTGTTGGTCAGGCGCTGAATCTTCGAGAGGATCTCTTCCTCTTCGCCTTCTTGGGGTTTGAGAGAATCAAAAACTTCTAGCGCGCTCAGCTCAGTAATTTTCTTCCTGTCGGTCACTCGAAGAGCGCCTCAGCTCACGCAAACGCGAGCTAAGATCGACGGCTTTCTTCCAAAGCCGCGCTGTAGTCATTGATCAGTGTCTGGTGCTCGTCTCCACCAAAGGAATCCAGAGCCTCTCGTTGAGCACTCGTCGAGCGAAGACGAAGCTGATCTGATTGACCATGAATAGTGACAAGGGAACCGACGATCCTCGAGAGAGCAGCCGCCGGCATCGCGCGCGCCCGCCGAAGGGCAGGCAGCGCGATCGTCCGTTCCTCAGGGATTGTCCTCGAAACATAAAGGAGGTCGTCATCGAGCTGCGCGCCCATTTCTTCCAGTTCGTCAGCAAGAGCGCGCGGGACCGAAAACACCCCATCAACACTTCCACGATCAGAGGCATTTTCGTCGCTGCTTTGCCGAACGATCTGGGGATCGGCCCGTCCCCCTAAAAGCAAGTTCAACGAGGTGAGAACCATGGTCTGTCCCGCACCTGTCTCTCCGGTCAGCACGGTAAAACGTGGACCGAAATCGACATGAGAGCGTTCGATAACTCCCAGGTTCTCGATATCCAAAGACTCAATCACTTGGCGTTTCCTTCCGGGTTCCTCCATCCACGGACAGGCAGGTTGAACTTCGTCACCAGACGCTCAGCAAAAGGGTAGTGCTCCATTTCCAGACCAAGCGCACGGGATTTTTGCGATAACGTGCTAACCACTGAGGTGCCGGCAGGTGCAATTGTTCGACGAAGACCATCACACCAGACTTCAGGGGCACTCCAGCTGCTCTTCATTAATCACAACTTCAATCGTTGAGCCAGGACCGACGACGAGCGGTCAGGTGAAAAGCCCGTGTGCCGCAATCGGAGGAAATCACAGCAGCTTCCGTATCAGACACACAGCGGACCGCCGGCAGAGAAAGAGTAGGCGGTCGATCCGTGGGCGTCGCGAGGATCATTCCATCTGCACCATATGTTTGAAAACATCCTGGCCATCGACTACCAACACAAAGGTGTACAGGGTGCGCAGGATCGGTGTGCTTCACAACCGCATCATTAAGCGCCCAATCGGTAATAAGATTTTTCACCGGGGAGCTTGATGGAAATATCAAAGTTGAGCGTTTTTCCTCGTGGTACTCCCCCAACGCAAGGCGATGCATCAGAGTAGAATTGACTCCAGCGAGGCCCTCGGCCAAGGAAACCCGCATGTGGCCGGCATTGATCCCGAGCAAGGGAATATTGAAGCGCCAGAGCTGATTCGGCAGCCGCGAAGGATGGTCCCATCTCCACCCATCGCTAGGACCAGATCAGGCCCACTGATCATCGGTGAGATTTTCTGTCTCATCTTCACCAGCAACTTCAATTCCAAGTTGCGTGAGCTCACGCACCGCCACTTCAGTTGCGGCAATAGCTAGCGGGGCGTTGAACGTGCCGAACCAGTGAGAATTCTTTTCATGGAATACCCTCTCCCTATGCATTCTTGTGCATGTGAGTGCCAATACCGCGTCCCGCAGGACCCCTCGTCAATAGCTTTTTGAATCGCTCGGGGATCTCAGTCCTCAAGAGCTTCAGGATGGTTTTGCCACATGGAGACAAAATACTCGACATTCCCGGAAGGACCGGGGAAGCGGAGATGCTTGAACAGCAGCAATTCCAAAGCCGAGCCTCGTGCACAGTCGATCACCTGAGTGATAGTTTCCTGGTGATGCTCAAGGTTACGGACAACCCACCGCTACCCAAACGATCTTTTTCCAATCTCAAATTGTGGTTTGACCATTAAGAAAATCAGCATCGGGCGCGGCAACACTCACAAGCGATGGGAGAACCAGCGTCAAAGAAAATGAAGGAGATCGCCAACAACCAGCTCCGGAGCTGGGAGGATGTCGCCGGCCTTCATTAGCGCGCATTCGTTCGATCCATAACTTCGACTCGTGGATCACTCTGAAGACGCCAGGCCAGTTGTCCATGGCCAACATCGACGGCAACAACGGTGGATGCACCACGGCGAAGAAGCACGTCAGTAAAACCGCCGGTAGAGGCTCCGGCATCCATGCATCGACGTCCCTGAACAATCGGCGCATGTTCACCCAATGCATCAAGGCACCCGCAAGCTTGAAAGCTCCGCGAGAGACATAATCAGGATCGTCGCCCGGTAATCACCAATGCCTGGGCCGGATCCATTTGACGAGCAGGTTTCTCAACAACCTGTCCATCAAGAAGAACTCGTCTCTGGGCAATAAGTTCTTGCGCATGAGAACGTGAACGGACCATCTTGCGCCGAACGAGCTCAGAATCGATACGCCGTAGTTTCATCAGCTCATGCGTCCTTCTAATTCACTACGAAGGCGTTGATCGAGCTGTCGAAGCAACTCGATCTGCTGCGCGACGGGAAGCTCATCAAAGTTATCAGGCAATGAGCCGCCCGCCTCGCCTGCCCTCTGAGACACGATCAGTCGTCCTCTCCGTCAAGATCGCTGGTCTGAGCCAGAAGCTCTTTGGAGGTCTTCTTCACCGGGAAGGAACTCTTGGGTTTCACCCACTCCTGAGGCAATCTCTTCAGAACTGACACCTACTTCAGATTCTTCAACAGACTCCTCAAGAGCTTCGAAGTAACCCGTAGGATCATCATTAGGTACCACCGTTAAAGTCGGGCAGACAATATCTAGCTCCGAGGGTGAATCCCATGCGGCTGCTGCAAGAGCACGATAGGAATCCATATTGATAACGGCACCCTCCCGCAACTCGACGTCGTCAAGGTCAAGTGTCACCATCACGACGTAGGCGTGCAACCTGAGAAATACACGCAAGTCCACGTTCCGTCTGCGTGATGTTTGGGCGAAGGATGCTCTTCGAGGAGTCCGCGCATATCCAATGCGAGGTAGCTTGGACGCTGGCCACGAGGCGCACAGATCACTGCACGGGCATCGTGAACACCGGTCAAAACATGGAGCGCAGGGATGCCTGCAGCAACCGCGCCGAGGATATCGGTTTCAAGACGAGTCGCCGACTGCAATCGGATTTTTCGCTCTCGAGCAGTTCAGCGCCACGCTGGTAGATTCCAGGTTCCGGCTTGCCTGCAGCAATCGGACGCTTGCGAGTTGCATAGCTGACTGCGCGTACTAATGCACCATTACCCAGTGCGAATCCTCGTTCCTGTGGAAGCGTCGCATCCAAGTTGGTTGCAAGAACTGAGCACCACGTTCCGAGCAAAAGCTGCCTCAGTAAGCTGGGCCCAAGTAACCGAAAGCATCAAAGCCCTGAACGACTGCTGCAGGCTGATCGTCTGCGCTCTCAACAAGACATAACCGGCCTCGCGAGCGCTCCCTGACGCAGTCCTCTCCGCCGACAACGTAAGCGGGGCACCCTCATCAAGGTGTTCGCTCATCACTGCAATGACATCCATGGCAGAGGTCATGATGTCAGACGGCTGTGCCTTGAACCCAAGCTCATCAAGCTGGGCAGCAATCATCGCGGGGGTGCGCGAAGCGTTATTGGTGACAAAACCGATCTTCAGACCTGCTTCACGAGCCTCTTCGGCTGCCTGTGCCGCATGTTCGATTGGAAGCTTGCCAGCGTGGACGGTGCCATCCAGGTCTAAGAGGGCTGCATCAAAATTGGTGTACAGAGCACCCTTCGAGCCTTTGAGAGGTGAGCGACGATCATCCACATCAGCATCTGCAGAGGCCAACATCGACGATATCGGGTCCTCTTCCTCTTCCGGAATTTCAGCTTCTACCTGAGCTGCTTCTTCTTCACGTCCAAGTTCACGAAGACGATCTGCCTTGACTGACGCATGAGACGGCTGAAGGAATTCAGGATCTGCATCCAAAGCCGAGTGCAGCAATCGCATCGTCAACAATGACAAGGCCAGCTTCATTTTGTCCCAGATCCGCACGTGCACCGGAGAAACAAGCACGAGTTCAACTTGTTCTGCAAGATCCAGCTGGGAAGTATCGGTCTGGTCGATAATTTCGATGGCGCGCTCGGGGCGTCCCAATCCGCGTTCTGCAGTCTGCTTCGATGGCGCGCAAGGAAAGATCACCGCGGAGGCGTCACGCATAGCGCGTACCTCGCGCAGCGCTTCCCTCATAGTGACCAGCGGCGTATGCAGTCAGGCCGAGGCCTCGCGCGACGTCGACGCGTCCCGCACGTGATGCTGCCGCTTTTGCGTGTTTGTACGCAAGCTCGGGATCAGAGGTCAATCAGCTGGCCTGCCATCACGAGGGTGGCGGGCGACGATATCGCGATTGATTCCAGAAAGCGTAGAGAGTGCGCGCAGCCTCATCTTTATCGAGTTCTTCAGCGGAAACGCCGGCGGGAATCGTAGGTTCGTCACCATTGGGAGCGGTGTATTCATCGCGCAACGCGGTGCACTCGAACGCTGAGGTGTCACGGAGAGTACGTCCTCGCGCTGATCACCGCGCTCGTACGATCAAAACGACGGTCCGAACGCTGACCATCACGACGATCGCGAGGAGAAACTGCGCGAATCACGCGAATCGCGATCGAAGCGGCCAGAACGCTCACCGCCCTGTCGGCGATCGACCGTATACTCGGAAGACGCAAATCGCGATCGGAACGCTCAAAACGACGTCCTTCGCGCTGATCACCACGCTCGTTACGGTCAAAACGACGATCCGAACGCTGACCATCACGACGATCACGGGAGAAACCACGCGAATCACGCGAATCACGCGAATCACGATCAAAGCGGCCAGAACGCTCACCACCCCTGTCGGCGATCACCATACTCGGAAGAACGGAAATCGCGATCGGAACGCGCTCAAAACGACGTCCTCCGCGCTGGTCACCACGCTCGTTACGGTCAAAACGACGATCCGAACGCTGACCATCGCCACGATCATAACGGTCATCGCGATTGGCACCAGAAAAACCGTCGCGTCCGTTACGGCGGTCGAAGAATCAAAACGACGCGGTCCTCGGGAAGAGTCCCCACGAGTACGAACCGTTGCCTCCACGGGAACCACGTCCACGACGCTGCGAGGAGTCAAACCTATCTGCCACAATTCCTACTTTCTTGGGGTCCGATGACCGCACCTATCTTGAATTAAAACTATGAACCTAACCAGCATAATGGGCTGTGCGAAATGAAGCTAGTGGGCATAAGGGGCTGTGGAAACACAACTGGTGTGGCTTTCATCGCTGGAGAACAAAATGCGCGAAGAAAATAGAACCAACAAAGCGTTCGAACTGCAGCTTTAAACTCGTGCGAAGAGCGGGTGCGTCCCAATGCATAATCAAGTTCGACTAGAAGTTACAGCGTAAGCAAGTGGTTGCGCGGTTATTGAATGTTTACGCGGGTGTGTGTGGCGCTGGGAATAAGAAAAAAGGGTAAGCCCTCAAGACCTTTAGAAGTCTTAGGGCGTCCCTTAGCTCCTTGTCTTTGGGTATGGAAATGCGGGTGGGGCGTGTTGGAACGATCGTGTTCCGACAGGCCCCACCCGCATAACGTGTGTTGTGGCGGTGTCCTACTCTCCCACACCTCCCAGGTGCAGTACGATCGGCGCTTGCAGGCCCTAGCTTCCAGGTTCGGAATGGAGGCTGGGCGTTTCCCCGCGGCTATGACCACCACAAGTGGTTCAACCAGTATTCACTTGTCCCCCAGTGTGGGGGTTGTGTTGGTTGTGATCCGTATAGTGGTTTGACGAGCACTCTCAGTGTCTGTCAACCGAGTGTGATTGATGATTGTTGTTAGTGTCGGCCTACATTAGTACCAGTCGGCTCACGAGCACCTCGCGGTGCTTCCACCTCTGGCCTATCAACCCGGTAGTCTGCCGGGGGCCTTCCACCCAGGGGTGTGGAAACCTCATCTCAAAAGCAAGTTTCCCGCTTAGATGCTTTTCAGCGGTTATCTCTTCCCGAACGTAGCCAACCAGCCATGCACCTGGCGGTACAACTGGCACACCAGAGGTTCGTCCATCCGGTCCTCTCGTACTAGGGACGGGCGCTTTTCAAGTTTCCTCCTACGCGCACAGAGGATGAGACCGAACTGTCTCACGACGTTCTGAACCCAGCTCGCGTACCGCTTTAATGGGCGAACAGCCCAACCCTTGGGACCAACTCCAGCCCCAGGATGCGACGAGAGCCGACATCGAGGTGCCAAACCATGCCGTCGATATGGACTCTTAGGGCAAGATCAGCCTGTTATCCCCGGGGTACCTTTTATCCGTTGAGCGACCACGCACCCACGTGCCATGGCCGGGATCACTAGTTCCTGCTTTCGCACCTGCTCGACCCGTCGGTCTCACAGTCAAGCTCCTTGTACACTTGCACTCGCCACTGATTACCAACCAGGCTGAGGGGAACCTTTGAGCGCCTCCGTTACATTTTAGGAGGCAACCGCCCCAGTTAAACTACCCACCAGGCACTGTCCCAACCCGGATCCACGGGTCTGGGTTAAGGTGACCGCTTGAACCAGAATGGTATTTCACCGACGACTCCACCACGGCTGGCGCCGCGGCTTCACTGATCTCCCACCCTATCCCACACCTGCTACAGCGAACACCAATACCAAGCTATAGTAAGGTCCGGGGTCTTTCCGTCCTTCTGCATGAAACGAGCATCTTTACTCGTACTGCAATTTCGCCGAGTTCACGGTCGAGACAGCGGAGAAGTCGTTACGCCATTCGTGCAGGTCGGAACTTACCCGACAAGGAATTTCGCTACTAGGATGGTTATAGTTACCACCGCCGTTTACTGGGGCTTAAATTCACGCGCCACTTTAGCGATGATGACGGTTCCTCTTAACCTTCCCAGCACCGGGCAGGCGTCAGTGCGTATACATCGCCTTACGGCCTGCACGCACCTGTGTTTTTGATAAACAGTCGCTTCTCCCTATTCTCTGCGACCCCACGGCTCACCAACACGCCATGGGTGTTGAACCACAGGGTCCTCCTTATCCCGAAGTTACGGAGGAATTTTGCCGGTTCATAACCATGATTCACTCGAACGCCTCGGTATACTCTACCTGACCACCTGAGTCGGTTTGAGGTACGGGCGCCTTGCCCCCTCGCGTCGAGGCTTTTTCTCGGCAGCTTAGGATCACCACAAGTCCACTCTCAAGCGTCCCTCATCAGTTCTCACCCTCGTGTCTTCCGGATTTACCTGAAAGGCCACAACCAAATAGGCTAAACCATCAGCCCACTGCAGCTACCTTTCTGCGTCACCCTATTATGCGCTTACCTCCACCACCGGGTCCCAAGACCAGCCGCAAACCATACCCCGAAAGGCATGACTATAGCCGGCAAAATTGGTTAGCATGATGATCTCGGTATGGACGGTTGCTAGGCAGTACCAGAATATCAACTGGTTATCCATCGACTACGCCTGTCGAGCCTCGCCTTAGGACCCGACTAACCCAGGGCGGATAAACCTGGCCTGGAACCCTTAGTCAATCGGCGCTGTGATTCTCACCGCAGATTCCACCTATGCATGCATTCTCACTCCCACACAATCCACCAGAGGGTTACCCCAGGCTTCACCTCATGCGGGACGCTCTACCCAACAACACCTAACAATCATTAAATGACGCCAGCATACGTTGTTGCCACAGCTCGGCGGTACGCTTAAGCCCCGCTACATTGTCGGCGCGAAATCACTGGACCAGTGAGCTATTACGCACTCTTTCAAGGGTGGCTGCTTCGGCCAACCTCCTGGTTGTCTCGCGACTCCATCCTTTCCCATAGCGCACACTTAGCCTTAGCTGATGATCTGGGCTGTTTCCCTCTCGACTACGAAGCTTATCCCCGCAGTCTCACTGCCGTGCTATACCCTAGCGGCAGTTCCGGGTTTGGCTGACGTCAGTAACACCGCGCCCATCACAGGCCATCCAGTAGCTCTACCTCCAACAGGCCACACAACGCTGCTACCTCAAATGCATTTCGGGGAGAACCAGCTATCACAGGTTTGATTGGCCTTTCACTACCGCACCATCCCCCAGGTTTTCAACCCTGGTGGGTTTCAGTCCTCCACAGAAGTCTTACCCTTGCTTCAACCTGGCCAGGGTAGACCTCACCCTGCTGCAGGTCCAGAACACGCGACAAACGCCATAGCTTTCGAACTCGCTTTCGCTCACATGCCCACGCACGGGTTAAGCACGCCACGTGCCACTGACTCCAGTGGCTCATTCTTCAAAGGCACGCCATCACCCCACAAGGCTCTGACGGCTTACAAGCACACGGTTTCAGTACCATTTCACTCCTCCCGAAGTGCTTTTCACCATTCCCTCACGAGTACTATGCACATCGGTCACATCAGTAGTATTTAGGCTTACCAGGTGGTCCTGGCAGATTCACAGAGATTTCACGAGTCCCGCACTACCTTTCCGGGACACAACCCACACAACATGTCACCGGCTGGCCTACGCGACTATCACGCACTACGGTCATCCCAGAGGTTCAACCACCAACAACAGCCATGCCCACCCCCGGCAGGAAAGGTAGACGATCATGCCCCACAACACCCCATGCGCAACGGCCGCCGCCTATCACACGCACAAGGTTTAGCCTCCTTTCCGCTCGCTCACCACCTCACGGAATATCTTTCCCACAGGGTACTGAGATGTTTCACTTCCCGCGTTTCACAACCCTATTTCATTCAGGCAGTGGTAACTGGCATAACACCAACTAGGTTCCCCCATTCGAATCCTTGATCAACGCTCGCTCGTCAACCCCTAAAGGCATATCGCAGACCGCACGTCCTTCATCAGCTCTGAGTGCCAAGGCATCCACCGAATGCCCACTAAAACTAACAAAACCACAGACACAAAAACAACACAAACCTTAAAAACACTTTAGGGTTCTAGAGAATAGGTTTCACATTGCCAATAAAGATGCTCATCAACCACTACCAGATCACAAACAACACACCACAACCACCAACACTCGAAAGAAAACCCTCGCAGTGCCAGACAGTCGTGGGCTATGCGCCCAACAGGTATTGAACGTGAACCCGACAGCATGCTTTCTTCGTTCCTATACCCAACCTGAAAACGCACCCACACCACCACCCAAACAGGCGGTGACTTAATGCAGGCACAAGAAACACACACAAACTGGGAACCCCCAGCCAGTATGCATCCCAATACGGGCTCCCTAGAAGGAGGTGATCCAGCCGCACCTTCCGGTACGAGCTACCTTGTTACGACTCGTCCCAATCGCCAATCCCACTTCGACCCTCGCAAACGCGGTTGAGGCCATGGGCTCGGGTGTTACCAACTTTCGTGACGTGACGGGCGGTGTGACAAGGCCGAGAACGTATTCACCGCAGCGTTGCTGATCTGCGATTACTAGCGACTCCACCTTCATGGGGTCGAGTGCAGACCCAATCCGAACTGAGACCGGCTTCGAAAGGGATTCGCTCCACCCTCACAGTATCGCAACCCTCTGTACCAGCCATTGTAGCATGCGTGAAGCCCAAGACATAAAGGGGCAGATGATTTGACGTCGTCCCCACCTTCCTCCGAGTTAACCCGGCAGTCCCCACGAGTCCCCACCATATACGTGCTGGCAGCATAGGGCGGTTGCGCTCGTTGCGGGACTAACCCAACATCTCACGACACGAGCTGACGACAACCATGCACCACCTGCGACCAACTAAATGCCACCACATCTCTGCAGTGCCGCCGTGCATGTCAAGCCTGGTAAAGGTTCTTCGCGTTGCATCGAATTAATCCGCATGCTCCGCCGCTTGTGCGGGCCCCCGTCAATTCATGAGTTTTTAGCCTCTTGCGGCCCGTACTCCCCAGGCGGGGCACTTAAAGCGTTAGCTACGGCGCAGAAAACCACGGGTGGCCCCCACACCTAGTGCCCAACGTTTACAGCGTGGACTACCAGGGTATTCTAATCCTGTTCGCTCCACGCTTTCGCTCCTCAGCGTCAGCAACGGCGCAGAGACCCGCCTTCGCCACCGGTGTTCTTCCCTGATATCTGCGCATTCCACCGCTACACCAGGGTTCCAGTCTCCCTACCGCACTCAAGCCTGCCCGTACCCACCGCACGCCCCCAGTTAAGCCAGAGGATTTCACGGCAGACGCGACAAACCGCCTACAAGCCCTTTACGCCCAATAATTCCGGACAACGCTCGCACCTACGTATTACCGCGGCTGCTGGCACGTAGTTAGCCGGCGCTTCTTTACCCACTACCCTCACCACAACCCACAGTTGCGGCTTGACCATGAGCGAAAGAGGTTTACAACCCGAAGGCCTCCATCCCTCACGCGGCGTCGCTGCATCAGGCTTTCGCCCATTGTGCAATATTCACTGCTGCCTCCCGTAGGAGTCTGGGCCATCTCAGTCCCAATGTGACCGGTCACCCTCTCAGGCCGGTTACCCGTCGTCAAAACCTTGGTAGCCATCTCCACCAACAAGCTGATGGGCCGCAGGCCATCCCCCACCAGAAAACCTTTCCACCACCCCCATGCGAAGGACAGTGAATACGGTATTAGCAGCCGTTTCCGGGCGTTATCCCAAAGAAGAGGGCAGGTTACTCACGTGTTACTCACCCGTTCGCCACTCATCCAACCCAACAAAAGCTGGGCCTTCAGCGTTCGACTTGCATGTGTTAAGCACGCCGCCAGCGTTCGTCCTGAGCCGGATCAAACTCTCCGAACAAAACTGTAAAAACAATAAGCCCGGAAAACCCACCACAAAAGTGGCAAGCAATCCCAACCATACTCAAAACACAGGCATAAAAACAAAACAAACACACTATCGAGTTCACAAACAACACTCTACATTTGCAATTCACCCGAGGATGAATCTCAAAGGGGGCTTTTCGCGCTTTATAACGTTTCCGTCGCCCTCAGCGCAACGAGTTATAGATTAGGCCGTTTAGGAGGCTCGTCGTCAAATCAAAACACTATGACGACGAGCACACTTTGAAAACGGCTCATCGGACAGCAACTACATGCCAGATTCCTGCAGTCTGCTCACGGATCAAAACTAGCCCGCCAGCCAGCAGATCATCCGCACTCAGCACTGCCCTCGTCTTCCACTTTGACCTTTGATTGATCGCAGTGCTCCACCACCCGCGAGGGCACGATCGCGCAGCACTCGCCTTTTCGCGCCGAGTCTCAGCAAGGGCGTCAGCAAAGAGTCGCCTCCGGAAGTTCCATGCGCGGAAGGTCGCTTGTCGCAGCAGCCAAAGCGTGGCCCCGTCAATCGACGAAAGATCACCGGTCCCCACAACGCCTCGGTCGCAGCCTGCACGCTCAAGCTCCTCTTGACCGTGTACCAACGCAGTGACACTGGCAGCCAATGCTTTCTGCGCAGCACGTTGATGCGGACGCTCAGCGACCAACCTCAAGAGCTCGATCTCCCGCGCGAGAGGAAAGTAAAGATCTTCAGAAAACGAACCACATCGTCATCGGCAACCCGCAACCAGAACTGTAGAAGGCGTAGGCTCATCATCTCAGGATCGGCCGATGGCCTCCTCGGACTCGCCAAACCTGGTTCCATCGGCCTTAGTAATAATGGGTGTCGTCATCATCATGGTACGTCGCCTCTCGATCTTGGACGTCAGATCGACGCCACCAACCATATTGCCCCACTGATCATTCCCGCCGGTCTCAAAGGGTGCAACCATAGCGACGGAAAAGTTCAAGGTAGCTCGCTTGCCCGAAGGATCTGGTGCGAGAATCTCGTGTAGGAACACTCGTCAGAGGCAATACGGCGCGCAACAATATCCTTTGAGCATGGTGCCAACACGCAGTACTTACGATCCCACGCAAGAGATCAATAGCGCTCATCTCTTGCGTCCAATCGAGGTTGTTCACCATCTGCGCTGCTGCAGGACCCTCGAGTCAAGAAACGAGAAATCTGCGACGCAAGCGATCCGCCCACCCCTGAACAACTTCAGTGGGTTGGCGTTGACGCTCGCCACTTTGACGCGGGTCACCAATCTGGCCGCCACACCGCCCACGAGCAAGGACGGTGTCCCGCGAGCTGCAGGTGACGCATAACGACTAAGTGAACAAGGTGACCGTGGTGAGTGAAGCCGTCGGATCATAACCGCACAGAAAGTGACCGCCTTGCGCAAAGTGAGTACGAAGTGCATCAAGATCTAGTGCGCTGAGCAATCAGACCACGCCATTGGAGGTCGTCAATAATATCGGTCACGGAAATACCTTCTTCTGTTGGAATACGTGCACACATAGTGTACAGGAAAAGACCCGCCTTAAAGGACGCGTCTCAGTCTTTACGAGGCCGCAGATAGGTCCGCGCAGCTGCAGCAATTTGAACCGACGCGAGAGGCCCTCGTCCCCACACGTCGAGGCAGGAAAATCAATTGATTCTGCTCGAACCTTCAGCCAGGTGCAAAAAGCTACGAAGAGAACAGTTACCTCAGTGAGCAAACGAGACTTGGTGAATGACTGGACGAACATCGCGAGCATAAGAACAGTAAGGAGGACGGGGAATCGAATCCTCAAGATCGCGAAAGACACGGAAGACACGAATCATGACTCCACAACACCGGCGAAAAGCCAGAGCATAAGCCCAAAAATGCCCGTCTGGAATAGTGCCCGATGTAAGCGTTATGTGCCTGCATTGTTGAGTACCATCCGGACGAACAACAAGGTTCTTGAACAGAGAGGCAACCACGAAGACATCACACCCATCTCAGCCGAAGGGGATGCTCGGTCGCAACCCAGCTGCCCAAACTAACACCGCGCTTCGGTCATGTCGGAACTGCGTCCCAATATCTCAGTTACCTGATCCTTCATCACAACAGCCACTAGGAGGAAACTGCCGCAGTGGTCAAGCAACTACGAACAGCGAAACGCCGCTCATAGAACCCTGAGATGACGGATGATCAAAAGGAAGACGAGGGCTGATGGAAACCAGTATGCAACGAACACCGTTGCTGGAACCGGTGAGAATAAGAATGCAACGCAGGACACAATTTATTAGAATACGAACATGCTGATTTCGATCCTGGATCCAGAAAACAAGCACGCACAGAAGCAGTAAGAGCGCAATAAAGCTAAAGGATTGCGGTTTCCACGAAATTTGAATCGGCCCTCCCTCAAACAGGGAGTCATTGATCCAGTAATAGAGCTCTGGGGACTTCTTTCCAATGGCGCATATACATGGGAGGAATTCGATGGCCAACGAAGAACGCAACCCACAACTCAAGAAGATACGACAAAACAACAACGATCTTCACTGCATCCATAAAAACTTTCAGCATCTGTCGAAGCGGGAAAAGCACTGCCCTACAAGTATCCTCACGGAGCTGTGGCAAGAGTAATCAGAGCTGAGGCGAAAGCCTCAAGACGGTACTGGCTCCAAATCACCGACAGACAGCAGAGCACGATGAAGGAAGAAACAGACAGCGAAATCCTTCGCAAGGTCACGCGTCGTCCGGCAAGAAAAAACACGACCCAGCATGCCAGCAGCACCAAAACGGTGATGATGCCAAATCCGAGCCAACCGAATGTGTTAGGAACTCCTTGTCCAAAGGCCAAGAAAGAAAATCACGACCCCCGCAATGGGCAGCAGCGACTGGCTGAGAGCTAACTGTTGTATTCACGCGTGTCCTCAAGACAGAAAGAAATTTCTAGTAGGAGAATAGTTGTGAAGAGCCGTGCCCTGCTAGCGACAGGCTAGCGGCACGGCTGTGTTTCTGATGAAAAACCTAAGAATCGATCGTTCCCTAGAGTGTGCTCGGGTGGGATCCTCCCCAGCCAAGGATGTCAGGTAGTCCTGAGTGTTAAGGGCGCCTTGAGCACTGGCGCAGATAATCAAGACGGTGTCGTCGCCCGCGATCGTTCCCACAACGTCGTCAATGCGTGCAACATCAAGAGCAGAACCACAGGTTCGTTGCTCCAACAAGAGTGCGCAACCAATTGATTTCTACGCACGTTGAGGTGACGAGGAGAGTTTGAAGCCACCGCTGAAGACGTTCAACACTGGCTTCAGCCTCATGGGACTGCGAACCATCAGCATTGGGAACCGAGTAAATCAGGGCACCACTTTCGATCGCGCATCTTTGTTGCGCGCATTTCACAAGATCGCGAGAAAGGGCAGGCCTGAGTGACTATCCTTTGGCTTCCCAATGCACTGCGAAGCTGTCTCTTGCGGAACAATGGTTTGGAGACCAAAGATTGAATCGTCAGCATGGCGTAGGCCCTTCGTCTGAGGTGTCGCTTCAGATGACATCAAAACCCCTTTAACTACGTCCGTGAATCGACATTGACTCCACTCGTTGCATTAGTGAAAGCGAGAAAAGCGCAGTGTGCGAAAATCTGCACACGGCCCGTTTCCTCAGCAATGTAGAGTCAACGATATCTCAGCCCTGCTTTTAGTTGCAGCAATGGATCTGCCCACTGATCAATCGCATTCCAATCGCGGAAATCACCTTCAACAGCACCCGCAAGCCGAACACCAGCGCGCTCACGCACAGACAAGATTGAAGGATCATATCGTCCAGCAAAGCGGACGGGTTCCTTTGCGTCGATTACGGGTGAGCACAGGACCGATCCGGCTGGATCTTTGCGGAACATGCTTTGGGAACACCATTCATACGCCCGACGGAGAAGGCCACACGGGTAGCTTGTGAGTGCTGAGCAAAACGTTCCATAAAAATCGTGAGCTTCAGGCAGCCACTGGGTCATGTACACAGCAGATCCGCAGATCACTGCATCAAAAGCCATCAAGTGAGTCAACCTCGGGGACCATGGACAACCTCAAAAGCCATCGCTGGTCAGATGGCGTGCAATCGCATCCGCAACTTCAATGGTTGCACCGTGATGTGAAGCCGCTGTTACTAAAACCTTCATAACTACTCCTTCGCGCCAATAACCACGTTAATCCTAGCAACAGAAACTCCCGATCATCCGCGCAGCGATTGCCCCAAGAACCTTTCCTGCCTTGCGTGACGATGTCAGCACGAACTTTCGCACCTCATCCGGGTCAGCAGTGTGATCGCTGGCGCGAAGGCGTACGGAGAAGCGCAAGAGAACGGAAACCTTCAGGAACCTGGTCACCCTCGTAAATATCAAAGAGGGCCGGATCTCGATCAACGCACCTGCCGCCTCGGCGAATACCTGCCTGAACACGTGATACGGGAAATTCGTCAGGACACCAGTGCAAGGTCTTCCTTCGCTGCGGGATATGTCGAGACAGGCTTTTACCTGTATGGGTCCCATCGCTCATGACTCGAGATCAATGCGATCGACGTCAAGCTCGAGGGCGCAGGCCCGATGCAACCAATAAAGCCTTCACGCTTCGGGTGAGAGCTCACCAGCGAGCAGGTTCGGATACATCCTTCACCCCGGACGGCGAAATACGAGCAACCCGCCCCGGGTGCCAGCGAGCGACCTCAGCGGGATCCGTGGCCTCAGAGTCGAGGCCTACGTCGAGGGTTCTGAGCAAGCCAGGCACGCGTGACCCGACGCGCACTCCCAATTGATCGCAGATTGAGCGTGCGACCTCGACCGCATCTGCCCAATCGAAATGACGTTGGGAATCAGCACTCCCGCGGGTCGGGCATTACCAGTCAGTACTGCGCCAACATGCCACGGCTGGGAAGGAGTCCCCGCCTCAAGTGCGGCAGGTTGGGCGTCACTGGGACGATGCTCTGCAGAAATCAAGCCGGTGGGCACAACACCCTCGGCATGAACAACCTTCGCGATCTCGAAAATCGCAACCGAAGGACACCACGAGCCCAGTTGCGTGCGGCTGTATCCAGCAAGGTATCCAAAACCGAAGTACGAAGCAGGGGCGCATCATCGGCAAGCGGATTGCGCAGCTTGACAGCACGACGGCGAGGGTCATTCGCACTAGACCCTGCTTGTCCGAAAGAGTCTGACACGAAGGATAGCTTTCACTCGGTAAGACCAGCGTGGGCCAGCCCCTGGGCCACCAAACGACGTGCGCGCTGGGCAGTAGTCAAACCAGTACCTGCAGGGGCTGTCGGCAAAACCGAGGGAATACGGTCATAGCCATCCAAACGCGCAATCTCTTCCACGAAGTGTGCAGAACCCGTGAGATCAGGCCGCCATGAAGGAGGAGTCACGCGAACGCGCTGCCCATCGATATCCTCAAGAACACATCCGACCTGCTCAAGCAACTCGCACACGTTCGGGAGCGTAGGAAACGCCAGTCGACGCTCAGCATCGCTCAACGCAAACTCGTAGCTTATCGGCTCAGGCAAGATGTTGAGATCAAAAACTGCAGGGTCGGCCTGACCGCCACCGTATTGAACAAGCAGGTCAACAGCGCGCTGCGCGTAAGGGCAGGAAGGAGCGGGTCGTTCCACAGTTCAAACGCTTCGCGGCCTCGGAGTGCAGCTTGTGACGGCGCGAAGAACGAGCAACCGAAACCGCATCAAAATGCGCGGCCTCGAGAAGGATGTCAGTCGTCGACGCCTCGACCTCAGAATAGGCACCGCCCATCACACCGGCGATCCCTAGAAGGCGTGAACCTTCCTCACCACTAGGCGAATCAGAAATCACCAAATCTTCGGGATCCAAGGAACGTGTATTTCGTCCAGAGTTGCGTTCTTCACCCAATCGTCGCGACGGACAACGATCGGAGCTCAAGAGCGGCAAGATCGTAGGCGTGCATAGGCTGCCCCAGATCCAGCATGACGTAGTTCGTAATATCGACTGCCAGAGACAGGGAACGCATGCCTCGCCATCCAAACGCTCAACCATCCAACGAGGAGTAGGAGCCTTGCTGACACCGCGAACAATGCGAGTCACAAAACGGTCTGCACTCACGCGCCCATGGATGGGAGTACACTGTCAGCAACCACAACGGGGAAAACCGGCCTGTTCGCCCTCGGGAACCGAAGACACAAGAGTGCTAACCATTCCAGGATCACGGAAGGCCGCACTCTGTCGAATGTGAGAACTCACGGTGCGATGCCTCGCATCGAGAAGCAGTACCCACGGTCCGAGCAGGACGTTAATTTCCAAGACCTCTTCACCCAAGCCAAGGAAGGAAATGACGCTGTGGCCAACAGCGGGCAGCTCTGCATCGGGGAAATCCTTCGCAAGATGATGATGCCGTTATGGTCGTCACCCGCCAAGTTCGCGCGCTGAGCACATCATGCCATCAGAAATATGGCCAGAGGTCTTTCGTGCAGCAACTCAAAAAGGTCCGGGAAGAACCGCACCCGGAAGTGCGACAACCACATAGTCGCCGACCTCGGAATTGTGTGCGCCACAACAATGCCACGTGATGGGAGATCACTAGGTTCTTTACCCGTGCCGGGAGCGTCATTGTGCTCCCCAACATCGACACGGCAGTAATTCACGAGCTTGCTATTCGAGGCTGAACTCATCGCGCGTCAGAACACGCCCGACGACAGGACCGCTGAGCACGAGCCGGGTGAACAGTCTCTTCCTCAAGCCCGACACGAACCAGGGCGGTTGCGAGCCCTCGGTGGTCATTGCCGGATCTGCATCGACATAGTCGCGCAGCCAGCTCATTGGAACCATTGGCATGTCAGCTGCCCCTTCCCAGTCCATTAACGCCGAATTGCTTTCGGAGAAGCGCACATCGCCCTCGACAATGTCGTGCATGCTCTGCAATCACCGTCTCGCAGCATCAGGGTTCGTTCGACACCGACACCGAAGGCAATACCTGTATAGATTTCGATCAATCCCGGTCGCGCGTGAGAACATTGGGGTTGACCATTCCACAACCACACTATTCGATCCAGCGTATGCTCCGCTCCCTTCTTCTGGGGAAACCACAAATCCATTTCCGCGCTGGGTCTGGTGAAGGGGAAGAATGACGGACGCAAACGCGTCTTCGCATCGGGGCCAAACATGTGACGAGCGAAGCGATCGGAGCACGCCCTTAAGATGCGCCATTGTCAGATCAGCGATCGATCGCTAGTCCTTCAACTTGGTGGAAGACAGGGGTGTGTGTCGCATCCAGCGCATCGGAGCGAAAAACCTTGCCGGGGCAAGCCATGTACAGAGGAACACCGAGAAAGAATCGAACGCGATTGCACGGGCGATGTAGTGCTCGCATCACCGCGGTCGTCTTCTTCATTTTTCACCACCAACGCTGCGACCATCAATGTAGAGAGTGTCCCGCATTTGGCGCGGGTGATCGATATCGAAATTCAAAAGAATCGAAGTTGAACCACTCGTGTTCAATTTCCGGTCCCTCTGCACTGCCATCCCATTCCGGACGAAGAAATCCGAAATCTCTTCCATGATCGCCTTCCAGGATGACGTGCACCTGACGCTCGCGCGCGGTAGGAATGGTGACGTCTACAGCTTCGCTCACCAAGACCTGCGCGTCATGGCGTTCCTGAAGGAGCTCCTGACGCTCGTCCAATGCCTGGGTAATGCGCGAGCGGGCACCTCCCAAAAGACGACCAGCAACGCCTCGATCTTTCGGCTCCAATTGCCCGATTCCGCGGTTTGCCCGGACAAGAGCAGCTGAGTCTCCCATAAATTCCAGGCGAACTGCCTTCAATTCATCGAGGGTTTCGCTATGAGCAATAGCTGAAGTTGCTTGAGTAACGAGCTCTTCAATTGCCTGCTCATCCAAGGGATTGAGGCCACCAGCGGTGCCGGTCATGTCCTACTCTCCTATGATTGGTGTCAGCATTTTTCCTCGTCAAATTACGAGGGTTTTCTTCATTGTAGGTCAACAGCTTCTTCTGGCTGGAACGAAGCCGTAGTGCGGACTAGGCTCATAGGGCGACGAAAGGAAAAGAATGACGGGTTACCTCGCTGACGATTCAGTGCCTCGCATGGATGCCTCGCACTCCCCTTCTCCCACCTCCCAAGGACCTCTAGATAAGAAGCGGGATTCGTATCCAGCACCTTTCAGGCAGCAAAAGAGCAGGGCGTCAAGATTTCGATGTTAACTGCCTATGACGCACTCACTGCCTCGATTTTTGATCAGGCCGGGATCGATATGATCTTGGTCGGAGATTCGCTAGGCAATGTCGTTCTGGGCTATTCCTCGACTCTTCCAGTCACTATTGAGGACATGGAACGCGCCACTTCATCCGTTGCCCGCGCAAGTAAACGCGCTTTTATCGTCGCGGACCTCCCTTGGCAGTCAGCGAAGTCTCCCCGCCCACGCCCTTACAAACGCAGTCCGCCTGATGAAGGCAGGTGCACACGCTGTCAAGCTCGAGGGCGGTGCGCAGCGCGCCGAAACCGTCAAGCTCTTGACCGAGGCAGGTATTCCGGTCGTCGCACACCTGGGCTACACCCCTCAGTCTCGGTACGCTTGCGGGCTCGCTCAGCGACGCGGCGAAGGTGCACAGATCCTGCTCGCGATGCCCATGCATTAGCTGACGCAGGCGCTGCAGTCGTCTTGAAATGGTCCTCTGAACCGATCGCCACTCAACTGAGTCAGGACCTTTCTGATCATTACGATTGGAATCGGCGCAGGTCCACACACCGACGGACAGGTTTTTGGTCTGGTCGGATATGGCCGGTATGACCTCGTGGTCGCCTTCCTTTTGCACGCCGTTTCGCGCAGATCGGTCAAGAACCCACCCGCGACACAAAGTTATATCTCCTGTGTTCGCGACGGCTCATCCCCTCACCCGAGAATTACCGAACAAACTAGGACTAGCACCGCAATGCCGCACTCAACTGGTGCCGAGCGCGCCCTGCTTGGCAATCTCAAACCTGGGAAAAATTTCTCTCAGCGTCGTCCTGTCCCGGCACATTGATCGTCCGAACACATGTACCACTCGGGTCCAGAAGTAATCACTGCCTCTGACATCAAGACACCGGAAACCATTGAGAAAATCCGCAAAGCCGGCCAAATTGCAGCACAGGCTCTCCAGGCAGTGGGGGAAGCAATTCGTCCTGGGGTAACCACTGACGAATTAGACTCGTATCGGCCACGATTTCATTATTTCTCGCGATGCTCACCCCCTCATGCTTGGGGTACATGGATTTCCGAAGTCCCTTGCGCACCTCAATCAACGAAGTAATCCCGCCACGGCATCCCCGATGATCGTCCCCTTGAAGATGGCGACATTATCAATGTCGACATCACCGCTTATTACGACGGCGTGCATGGAGATACATGCGCGATGTTCGAAGTCGGGACGGTTGATGAAGAGTCCCATCTTTCCGATCGAGCGTACACGTGAAGCGATGATGCGCGGCATCAAGGGCTGTTCGCCCTGGTCGAGAGATCAATGTAATCGGCAGGGTTATTGAACCCTACGCACATCGTTTCAACTACGGTGTTGTTCGTGACTACACCGGACACGGTGTCGGCGAGGCCTTTCACTCAGGTTTGATTGTCCCCCACTACGACACTGCCCCCGCACACAGCGAAATCATGGAAGAAGGCATGGTTTTCACCATTGAGCCCATGCTGAATCTGGGTGGAGTTGAATGGGAACAATGGGATGATCAGTGGACAGTCGTGACAAAAGATCGCGGCCGCTCTGCACAGTTCGAACACACAATCGTTGTCACAGAAAACGGCGCTGAAATCCTGACGCTTCCATAATTCTGGCGTGAATTTTAACGATGCGATAAAGACGGTTATCCTTAGAGAAAAGACCTTCGAAGGAGAAGAACATGGCACTTGCATGTGGAATTGATATTGGCGGTTCAGGTGTCAAGGGTGCCCTTGTTGACCTTGAAACAGGGACCTACTCCTGCGAAAGCGTAGTAATCGAAACCCCGGCCCCGGCGACTCCAGATTCAGCTGCACAGGTCTGCGGTAGCTTTCTGCACCAGCTCGGCGTCACCGATGATATTCCTGTCGGGATCACCCTTCCCCGCGCCAATTATTCATGGACGAGTTCCCTTTATGGCGAATCTTGATCCATCGTGGGCAGGAATCGATGTTGTCGAGCTCATGATCGCCACTTGGGGCGAACCATCGTTGCTCTGAATGATGCCGATGCCGCCGGATTAGGGCGAAGCGATCTACGGCGCCGCAAAGATGTCTCCCCGGAGCGTCGTTGTCACCACTCTTGGAACAGGAATCGGATCGGCCATCACACGATGGTGTCTAATTCCAAATCTCAGAACTTGGTCACCTTGAGATTGACGCACACGATGCCGAAACCCAGGCTTTGCAGGGCCAAAAAGACCGCTCAGAACCCGGATTGGGTCACATGGGCGGGCGCTCCAGCGCTACTACCGCACGTTGAGATGCCTCTTCTCACCCGACCTTTTTCGTTATCGGTGGCGGAGTGAGTGCTAATCACGAGAAGTTCTCCCTGCTAGAACCTCCGCACCCCGTTGTCCTCGCGAAGCTACGCAATACCGCCGGTATTAGTTGCGCTGGCTACGAGGCGCGCGCGCAGCTCATAAGCAAACGGGCACCATCGACTCGGCAACATACTCCAGCGGTGGCCGTCAGGGTTAACGAGCGGCCACTCCTGCATGACAGTCGACCTGCACGCCGGGTTCTGTCCCACGACTCGTAGTGGCGACCATCTATCTAGGACCACCGTTGCCGATGGTCTCAAGCAACCTACCCGCAGACAACGAAGGGGCACCTCTTAACGTCTGCTGCTCGGTCTTGCTCCGGATGGGGTTTACCTAGCCGATACGGTCACCTGTATCGCTGGTGAGCTCTTGCCTCACTGTTTCACCCTTACCGCTCTATGCAGCGGTTTGTTTTCTGTGGCACCAGCTCGCGAGTCACCTCGGGTGGCTGTTAGCCACCATCCTGCCCTGTGGAGCCCGGACGTTCCTCGAGACAAAAGCCGCGCGGCCGCCCAGTCGACTGACATGCACAGGGAATTTTAGCGTTTCCCACTAGTGTGGAGGCGGAAATTCTGCTGCCCCCATCTGAAGTGAAAGAACCCGCCTGAGAAGGTCCATCTCTCAGCCTCTCAGCACCTTCTTCCCGTCTTTGACAGACACGCGCAAAAGATCATCGACGCCTGCGCACAAATCACTGATGAAGAACAGGCGCATCAAATCTTTAATGCCAGTCCCGTCACTCAGCAGAAATTGAGGCCAACCAAGGCTGATGTCCCAAGCCTGCGCACCGGCTCCTCGGCAGTTTTTGAACGGTGTACTATTCGACGCTCCTTACTGCCCAAGAACCCCGTGCATGGACAGGCGAAGGAAGCCAACACATCACGATCTTCTCAGGACTATTTGGTGCGCTGAAGCCAACTGACCTCATTCCTTACACCGCCTTGCGATGGGAACAAAGCTCCCCGCGCTTGAAACGTCACCTCCTTGTGGAAGTCACGTCCTGGCAGCGCGCTCGCAGAAGATTATTCTGAAAAGCTCGCTCTTGATTGCCGCTCAAGGACCACAAGCAGGCTCGTTCGGCGCCGTGGGCACACCTAGAAGTTCGCGTTGAACGCCTACGGAACTGAAAAACGTTCCGCTGTCTCCCACAACGCGAAAAATGGCGCGGAATGTCAGCGAGCACCAGCTTTTGCAATGCGGGCGGAATTGAAAACGCCAGCGATTTGGAAGATGTTTTAGCCGAAGTGACACCAACGTTACGGATCTTCGCGATGCACGCGGCCACAGTCATGTGAAAGAAATCGAAGTCTCCCCGCAAAAGCTACCTCCCAGGGAGGGAAGTACGCGCACCTCACGCTGGTGACAGTCGAGGACCGAGAGATCTAGCTCCACAAAAAGATCTAGGCTCGGTTCTCACGACGATCCGACCGCTCTCCTCGGCAAAGTAGAGTTCATCGGCGGGAGAGAGGCGAATACGCCTCAAGTTCCATAGAGAGAGCTCGCGAAGCCCATTGGGCTGCCATCACGGACTTCTCGATCACCGCGAGCGCCCCATTCTCGAACGCGCGCCTCATATTCGCTCAAGAAGCTCGACTCAATCTGGCCAGCACGTTCACGACGCCGAGCAATCACTCCGCGAAGCCTCATCATCTAGCTGAGCAACCTCTTCGAGGAAGTGCGCCTTAGTTGCTTCGATATCCGCCTCAATAGCTCTGAGCTTCGCATTCATCTGCTCGCCGGGCGGCGCGTGCGGATTCCGTGCGCTCTTCAGCAGCGAGCCGCTCTTCTTCTAGACGGGAAATACGCGAACCATCTGAGCGATTTCGTGTTGCATCGAATTAATATCACGCAGGAACCTGGTTCTTTTCGATACGCTCATTCTGACGATCCCGGACGAGCCTGACGCGTGATCTCTTCCTCGATCCTGGCCACCTCACTGTCTCGCAGTCCGAAATGACGGCTCCTTGCGTTACCGCAGCACGTTGCAGGTCAGCAAGACGTCCAGCAAGCCTCGAACTGTCTCACATGCAGGGAGGAGCCTGGCGACGGTGTCGCAGGCAGATTCTTTCTGGTCTAGCTTTTTGTAGCTCAAGCAGGACAAGTTGCGCTGAGGATGAGGCGCTTTCACAGGTAACTTCCTCCGTATCCAGATGTAGGCTCCAAGGTGTCTGTGACAATGGTAGAGACTTTCACCTCGCAGGTGATAGCTAAGCGGCGTGCTTTCTTCCCTCAGTTTTCTGTGTAAGGACAGGAAGCCACAGGCTTTTCTGTTGCCCAATGGCTGGCACAAATCAGACTGCAGCCACCATCTTCGAGCGAATTCACTGGCGGGATGATGACGTAGATCAGCGGTGATAAAACGTCAGCGTCACTGGCACGTACGGCATCAAACATTGAGTCTCCAGCACCGGGACTGACCGCCACACGTCGAACCATGCTGTCAAGTTCTCCGACCAAGAGGCCAGTCGGCCCTTTTGGCATTACCTGTGCAACTGTATAAGCGAACTCTCGCAAAGGTGTTGGCTTGATAGAGCCGATCCTTCCCAAACCTATCGCTTGGCCATCAGCATCCACGCCTTCGGGTGAAAGTACTTCAATATCGCTCACTCCAGTGCTCTGCGCACAGGCTTGCGCAACGCCATCTTGTGCGACGTCACCATTGGTATGAGCATTAAAAAGCGCAATCTCATGGCGATTCAGTGCGAGATGATTCGTCCTTCGCACTTTCTTGATTGAGGAAGGAAAGCCCTCCTGAGCAGCAAGGGGTGGTGAGTGATAATCATATTTGCACTCGCACTGCAGCGCTTCCTGGACCACTCGCCTGCGTGGCCCAGCGCAAGAAGAATCTCGATCAACCTCGGCCTGTGGCGCTCCAGTAATTAATCCGACCTTGTCCCATCCATGGGCACTTTCAGGCGGATACCACTGATTCATCAGCGAACGAACGTCACCAACACTCCACTTCGTCATAGCTTTTAGTGTAGCCGGTGACCGACAGGTCACACCGATAGACGAATGTCCCACTCACCAACCAAGACACGCGAATTACTCACAACCAAAATTGAGGGTGCGGATTTTAAACCTCATCCCTAGCGTGGACTCACTGGATTACTCGGCCGTAAATGACTTCCAGCATGCTCTTCACGACCAAGCGGCCCTCAGGACAGGCTGAAGACACTCTGATCGTCGCCGAGTTCCGCACCCGCGTGACTGCTGGACGCCACACGAAACCCGAAGATATCCCGGACTCAACTCAGCCCATCATCCACGTCGACAGGGCAGGATCCGCTACCCGGCATGGCCCCCGACAAGTTGTTATCTACCCGATTGTTCGACTGCGGGAACCAGTGGACCTCTACGCTTGGATCCGAAGCGTAGAAAATGGTGTTCTTCAAACCCTGCGAAAAGAGTGGGGACTTCCCGTCGAACGAATCGAAGGAAGAGCCGGAGTCTGGCTGCGTGGATCTCAAGGCAGAGATCGAAAGATTTGCGCGATCGGCCTCAAAGTTGCACCTGGCGCCACCATGCACGGAATCGCACTGAACGTGGCGATCGATCCCGCACACGCCTTTAGCGGAATTATTCCTTGCGGTTTAACTGATGCCGACGTTGCTTCACCTCATGGAGGAGTATCACCAGATGTGCCCTCATGCTGCCCATCTGCTTGTCCCCCATCTGATCCAGTCAATTACCCCTCAACTAGCCACGCGCCCAGAGCCAATCCACTGGGAGGAAGCCCCCGCTGGCGCATTCGCACCGACAGCCTCGTCGGAATCACAGTCGGAAGGACCCACGCAATGAGCACCCTGCCTGATCCCGAAGGACGCAAGCTCCTGCGCGTCGAAGTTCGAAACGCACAAACTCCCATTGAGCATAAGCCCGAATGGATTCGTACAACCGCTCGCGCGGGTGAGAATTACCAGGACATGCGTTCGCTTGCATCGAGGCGCAGGCTCTGCACACGGTGTGCGCAGAGGCGCGCGCCCTAATCATTTACGAATGCCGGGAAGACCGCGAGGCACCTTCCTACTCGGCGGAGCACTGCACCTGCCGCTGCGATTTTTGGTGATATCGCCACTCGGACGCCCCACTAGAATACGACCGCGATGAGCCACGACGTATTGCTGAATCGGTCGCACAGATGGGACTTCGCTAGCGCAACCATCACTGGCGTTAGCACGAGATGACCTTCCTGATGGCGCAGCATGGCTCTACGCAGAGACAACACGCCAAATCCGCGCCAAGAGCCCAGGTACTGGTATTGAGTTACTCGTCGACGACTTCCGCGGCTCGAACGAGGCCATCGACATGGTCATTGAAGCTGCACCCCAAGTTTTTGCCCACAATCTTGAGAACTGTCCCGCGAATCTTTAAGAAAATTCGCCCAGCTCCGTTACGAGCGTTCCCTCGCGATGATCCAGCGCGCCCACGATGGCGGAAATGGTCACCAAATCGAATCTGATTCTTGGTATGGGTGAAACCCGCGAAGAAATCATCGAAGCCATGCGCGACTTGCATGAATCCGGCTGTGATCTTCCTCACGCTCACGCAGTATTTGCGCCCCTCTCCCCTGCATCACCCGATCGACCGTTGGGGCACCCGGAAGAATTCATCGAGCTTTCTGCCGAAGCTGAGGCTATGGGCTTTGCCGGAGTCATGGCAGGCCCACTCGTGCGTTCCTCGTACCGCGCGGGATTGTTGTGGGCAAAGGGAATGCGCGCCCGAGGCTTCGAGATCCCCGCACATCTGGCACACATTGAAAACTCGGGATCGACCCTGCAGGAAGCTGGATCGGTGCTCGACCGTTTGAAGAAGCGACAGGAACCCATCGTTCAATGGCTGCCGCGCAGTCTGCACAATGACAGGGCAAGAAACGAGCGACGTGAAGACGCCCAATCTCTCCCCGCTCATGCACTACTTGCTGCCGCGCCGTCAACGTCCAGATCGGCCAAGTCTGATCGATGTCTAGCGGACGCAGCCTGTCGGTCGAAGAAAGCGCGAGGCTAACCCGCGGACTTGCCTGGTATTTCCATTCCCTTTGGGATTAGCCAAAGACCGCATCGTTGTGTGCGCTCCAAATAGCATCTGGCACTTTATTGTTCACGCAGCTGCATCATGGATTCATGCGGTCATCTGTTCCTGTTTCGCCTTTGCTTCCCTACACGCAACGGCAAGAAATTTACGAGCTCGTATCTCCCTGCACTGATCATCAGCGCCGATGGGCATTCCGTTGACGGTGTTCCGCCACTCCCTATCTCCCTCATTGAAGAACGCGCATCACAGGCCGTCGGTCAAAGCCCCGCCGGGTGGGAGCCTTTGACATGCTACGAGCAGACAGCCGCTTTAGTTTTCACGTCCGGCACCTCAGGGAAAATGCGCGCCGCTCAGCTCAGCCACGCAAACCTTTGGTGGGCATCTCAGTGCTTTAGGGATGGTTTCGAGTACTCCCCTGGCTTTGCAATCTGCGGAGTCGTCGCACCGCTGTCACATATCGGGGGTTTCAACGGAACCTCAATGGATATCTTCACTCACGGTGGGACCGTAGTTGTTTTTTCTTCTTTCCAGCCGCTCTCAGTGGTACTGAGGTATTGAAAAGTGGCGGATTTTCGATCATGTTTGTCGTACCCGCTATGTGCTACATGCTGCCGAACGCAGCTTATGAAAATAACGTGGATTTAAGCTCATGGACACACCCCCTAGTAGGCGGCGATGCAATGGGCGAATCACTGTATTCGAAGATGCGCGAGGCCGCGCTTTCCCCCATTCATGTTTGGGGGATGACAGAGCTCGGCGGAGCCGGCACTTTCCTGAGTCCCGAGGCCTGGCAGCGTCATCCCGGAGCCATCGGCCATCCCTTCCCGTACATTGAGTTGCGCCTGGTTGATCCGCAAGGAAACCCTATTGACGAGGCCGGGCACAGCGGCTCTATTGAAGTGCGCGGTCCCGGGGTGGCAGCATGCTACTGGGGTGACGAGCCACGCCACCCAGATGAGTGGTTTTCAACCTCAGATATTGGTGTTTTTGATTCAGACATGTGCCTCCACATCCTTGGTCGTGCATCACGAGTCATTAACACCGGCGGTGAGCTCGTCTCCCCCATTCGCGTTGAAGAAGCTCTTCGCACTCTTGAATCAGTTGCTGACTGCTGCGTGCTGGGACTGAAGAATGAAATCTGGGGACAGATCGTTGCAGCAGCCTTAATCCCCGCTTCTGATCAGCGCCCGTCATTGCACGAATTGCGTCAAGAGTTAAACGAGGCCTTGGCACCTTGGCAGCATCCCCGGAGCATTGTCTGGGTCGATGTGCTCCCACAAACGACAACTGGGAAAGTCGATATTTCCCAGGTATCGCGGTTATTTGAATAAAAGCTACGTGTAGAGAATGTGGGGTGCAGACGGATGTCTGCACCCCACTAACGTATAGAGCTTTTTCAGAGTTGAGTGTGGGTGAGGCCTCAGACGCCTCCACCCACACTCAACTCTGAAGAGCCGGAAATCTGCTACCGTAAGCAATTAATCTCGTAATGAAAGACAAGGAGCCAGGTGAAGGAAGAAAAACGTGATTTTATTAATTAAAAGCAGCATCATTGGCATCAAAGCAACCCCTCGGAAGGGTGCCTATCGCTTTAAGGCCCAGCCTGGTTTATATAATTTTTGGTACTGGTGTCAACGATTCCTATGCGGCTGCTACATTTCCCTGCTGCCCTCGATAGGAAGCATGATTCAGTTCGGGCTTCCCTATACTTATGTATTTCATCCCTAGCCCCGGTACTGGCAGCAATGAGCATCAGACAAGAAGACTTATCAAGGCGGAACCTTCCTGCCTTGATTGTAGCTGGCGTGATGCTGTTTTTATGTATTCCAATCAGCCGATTAGCGTACTTCGCCTTTTGGGAGAACCAGTATTTCACTTTTTGGGCCATTATTGTAACTATAGTTCCTTTTGTTGTGACTGTTGTGGCGACCTTAACAAAGATTGGCGACCTTAATAAAGATTAAAGTCGCCACAACAAAGGTGCAGTAGTTAGCGGCTAAAGATGAAGCTAGCTAGCGCTTTGCAGCAGGCGGTTATCACGTCTGAATCCGGAGCTTCAGATGCAAGCAGATCACGAAATATTGCGTCACTCCATGTCGTATTATCCTCGAACTCGGTAGACGCACCGCCAGAGGCTACCGCAACCCCACCAACCACCAACTCCGAATGCTCCTCATCGCAGGAGGCCTAGACGCCTCCACCCACACTCAACTCTGAAGAGCCCATAAAGCGATCACTGGCCGATACTTAGCCCTTGACGCCGCCTGCCTCAACGCCCTTGAAGAAGTACTTCTGTGCAAAGGCAAAGAGAACGATCAAGGGATCAGAGCAATCATCGTTCCAGCGGCAACGACGCGTTGGTCTGTACCGAATGATGATTGGAGATACTGCATACCAACCGTCAAGGTGTACTTTTCGGGCTCGTTCAAAACAACCAATGGCCACAGGAAGTCATCCCATGCACCGATGAAGGACATGAGCGCAACAACGGATGCCATACCCTTGACATTTGGCCACTCGATGTGGCGCAGGCGCTGGTATGTTGTCGCGCCGTCAATTGCGGCTGCATCCAGAATCGAATTTGGGATGGCTCGTGCTGCGGTGTACATCAACAGCAATATTCATCGCCGAAATTGCACCCGGAAGGAAGACGCCAACGAGGCTGTTCGCAGCGCCCAAAGACTTAATGGTGAGGTACTGAGAAGTCAGGGTCACTTCACCGGGAAGCAGCAGGGTTGACAGCATGATTGCCATGAACAGCCCCTTGCCCCTGAACTTCATCTGTGCAAAGGCATAACCAGCAAAGGTCGAGAAGACAACATTTGTCAGCACTGTTCCAATACCAACAAGAAGCGAGTGCCACGCGTAGCTGATAACGGGGACAGTGCGTAAAACCTCTGAGTAATTATCCAGCGTTGGGTTACTGGGGATCAGGCTGGAAGGGAACGCATAAATATCATCCCCAGGCCCTTTGAGGGAGGTTGAAAGTTCCCAAAGGAAGGGGCCAACAGTGATAACGAAACAGAAAAGTAACAGCAGATAACGACCGATAAAACCGGAAGCGTTGGCTTGTCAAAACCTGCTTCTCCACGTCGCCTCCACGGAAGCTCGCGTCTGGGGGTTTCACTTCGTGTATTCACGGTTGCGGTACTCATTGCCTGATCCCCTCCGTGTTTGATGCGCATGCCTCGGCAAGTTCTTCGCGTCCAACGTGAACATTCGTCTCCTTCAGAGATGATTGTTCCTTAAGCCTTAATTCATGAGCCTTCTGTGCCGCCTTGGACTTCTTCCGCAGGCGAAGAGCAGCACGCATTTCAGGGTCCCTGATTAATCCACGCAACCAGCAAGAGAGGACCAATAGTCAGGAAGAAGAGAGCTACCGACAGCGCGGAAGCATAGCCAAGATTTCCGCGGAGTCCCTTTCCGGTTGCTTGAATCAACATCACAATTGACTGAGCTTGACCGCCTGGCCCACCAGATCCATTGGTCAGCACGTAAATCTCAGAGAAGATTCGCATTGCCGAGACCGTAATGAGCGCTGAGATCAGCAACATTGCTGGCTTGACGGCAGGGACGGTCACGGTCCAGAAACGACGCCATGCACCCGCACCGTCCAGTGCGGCAGCCTCGTGTAGTTCCTTATTTACGCCGGCAAGAGCCGCAAGATACACGACCATGTAGTAGCCGAGGCCCTTCCACACTGTCAGCGACGTTGACGACAGAAGAATGAGCCAGGATCAACGAGGAAGTTAATCGAGTGGTCCGTCATCTCGACGAATTGAAGCGATTGGTTAATAAGACCCTTCGAGTCAAAACAGCCAGGACCAGATGATACTGACCACCACGACCGAGGCGATGACCGGGAAGTAATAGCTCGTCCGAAAAATAGAAATTCCGGGGACTTTTTCTCAACCAGTAGTGCGAGCAAAAAGAGAAGGAAAAGTCAATAGGGGACACAGACCAGAACGTAAACCAGTGAGGTCGTCAGAGCGTAGCTAAAGCGCTCGTCACTGAAGAGAGTGACAAAATTCGTCAGTCCAATAAACTTGGCAGGCTTGAGCGGGCGCGCATCAGTAAATGCAAGAACAACGGTGTTCAAGAAGGGCCAGATGGAAAATACCAAGACCCAAATGACTGCCGGCGCAAGCAGAAGATAGGGAGTGAGCTTCGAGTGGGATTTCATGTGTTGTTCCTCCTTATCCCAAAGGAAGTCGGTACACAGTGCCGCCACTGATAACAAGAGCGGCGGGGACGGTGGTGTTGGGAGAAGCTAGCTCCCAACACCACCAAGTGATCAGAGAATCACTTTGCCAGGTTGTCGTTGCAGTACTTGACTGCCTTTTTCAAGGGCGTCCTTCGAGGAGATTTCACCCTTCACAGCAAGAGCAAGCTGCTGCTTGACGTAGCGTACCATCTCGTCGGTGAACTGCAGCGGAGACTGTTCAACGGTGTTGGCAGTTCCTTTCGCGGCGAGCTCAGTAGCCTTCTTCTGCAGGTCAAGCGAGACAACAGAGGTGAAAGCCTCGGGCTTCTCGTTACCGGCCTTGGTTCCGGGGAAGAAGCCCTGAGCGATCTTGACGAACTCAACCTGGTTCTTCGTATTGGTCACGTACTGCGCGAACTTCACAGCAGCGGCCTGGTTCTTAGAGTTCTTCGCAACCGAGATGCCCTGGATGAACACCGGTGCGTGGCCGATGCGCGGGGTAACCTCGGTCTGATCGATCAGAGAAGGAGCATCTGCCTTAAGCGCGGATGCGAAGCCAGCTGAACCGGTGGTCCAGGTGCTCTGCCCTGCTTGTAAAGCGCCGTATTGCCCTGGTAGTCAGCGTTCAGTGCCTCGGCGGGCATTGCGCCATCCTTGTAGGCCTTCTGGAACTGGTCGATGATCTTGGCAGCTTCATCGGTGTTGAAGACGAACTTTCCGTCCTTGTAGATATCAATACCAGCAGCAGAGAAGGTACCAATATCGGGAACGGAGGAGATCATCTTCACCTCGCCGTTGCTGGCCTTAGCAACATCCGAGGCCATCGAGAAGAGCTCGTCGAGGGTGGTCGGAAGCTTAGGAGGTATCGACCCCCACTTCCTTCATCTTGCCAACGTTGTACCAGTTCAGATCGGCACCCAGGTACCAGGGTATCCATAGTGCCCCTCGATGCCCGGGAACTGGTAGGCCTTTGCAGCACTTTCGACATACTCGGAGACCTTCGCTCCTTCAACCTTGTCAAGGTCGACAAGAAGTCCGGTATCCGCCAGCTTGTATGCAAATCCCGGGGGCAGGTTCAGGACGTCGGGGAGCTCACCGGAGTTAGCTTGCTGAAGGATCTTGTCCTCGTAGCCGTCACCGGGCTGGTCAATCCACTTGACCTTGATGTCGGGATTCTCAGCCTCGAAGTCCTTCACCAACTGCTCGAAGTAGGGGGTGAAACGATCGTTCTTCAGTGACCAAGTCTGGAAGGAAATCTCAGTAGTGCCGCCTGCTGAGCTAGAAGCACTGGAGGTGGAGCTTGCGCCGGATCCGCCGGTGCAAGCGGCGAGGCTGAACGCCGCAAGTGCGCGACACCAGTCACGATAGTGCGCGTCTTACGCATGGTCTTCTCCTTCGAAGGTTTTTTCGATGAACGCTGTGGAATTAGGAATCCCACGTTGAGAGGAAAATATTCTTTTCCTCGTCCTTGCTCTCGCCCGAAGAGCGATAACGAGAACGATTCAACCCGATTCGACGGACATCGCCCGCCAATGCGAGTTCCATCCAGCGATCGAAATATTCGTGCCGAGCGTCGGTGTCGACGCGTCCACCCCTGTGCAGTCAGGGAGGACGAACGTTGCTCACCTTGAGCTCGCACATCCGCCCAACGCTGAGCAGCACGATGGAAGGCCTCTCCAATGGGTTTTGGATTGCCATCCTGTCCCAGCAGTCCCAAGGAATGCTCGAGTGCCGGGAAATCTGAGAAGTCACGGGAGACATCGTGGGAGCACCACCAAGTGACTCCTTCGAGGCCGGGAGATACCCGCCGCCTCGTTCTCCCATGAGAATGTCTACGGTGTCCGTGAGAAATTGCGGAGCCTCTTCTGGATCCAATCGCAGTTCTCAGGCGCACCGATTTCTTGAAAGCTATACTCCACGCGCGGGGTCTCGGTCCACGCAGCTGCGAGTTCGCACAGGTAACGGGCAAACCACACGAGCTGCGGGGCACGAGCACCAAGACGCGGACCAACCCGACCAAAAATCCACGAATGGACAGTGGTGAGATCTCCCAATGACGTGGCCATTTGGGGAGAAAAAGGCTGGTCGTTTTCAAACCAAAGATCATCATCATGACTGTGGGTGTGAACACCTTCAGCCATTCTTCTCACGGGCCGTACCGAGCATTTGCTCCAACCAGCGTCCTGCCTTTTCCTCAGTTACTTTGTGAGGAAAAAGGATGACGCGATGCGGCGAATTGGAAGAACTCATTGCCAATCGACAAGCCACTAGCGGCGGGGATACCGCGCAGAGCCTGAGCCATCTCGCTGACCAGATTGCGTCTCTGCTTGAACGACATCCGGGTCAGTGAAGAGATTGCGTCGATGCCAAGAGGGTGACCCACGAAGGCAGGAAGTCAAAAGATGAGAGGTGTCCCTGAAGGACGTCCACAGTCACCTCAAGACCGCACTCCCCGCAATTTCAACCACGGTTGCAACATCTTCAATTGCCTTTGGGCGAATGAGACTGCGATTGGGTTGAAGGAGCGGCCACAGCGGGAAGATCCTCACGTGGTCAGCACCGATAGCACGGATCGCGTGGAAATCATCCCGCACGGCCTCGGAATCAAAAATCCAACCACGAATGGAACCATCCCCTGCTGCGGGGTGTAGTTCACACCGAACTTCATGACGACTCACCTATTCACTTCGCGAAGGAAACCCGCAGCGTAGTGATCTGGAAGGCAGACAGATCGAAGCTCCACTCCCCCTGGCCACCGCGGAGCTCGGGTTCGCTTTCGCTCGGACGGTAACGTAGATCGCAAGCGGTAACAGAGCCAGCCTTGGGGGCACGGGAAGGTCACGCGGGAGGGCCCGCCTTCGGCCTCGTCACAGGCGGATCACAAGGTCACCACTGCGGTCAGGGGCCAAGGCAACAGACTCAACGACCGCACCGTCGACACTGAAAGCGAGCATCGACGGGGCGCCGCTGACCTCTCGCTCGCCCAGGTTAATCTGCTGACCGGCAGCGACCGCCTCGAGAACCGAGGCGTCAGGAACGATCCTGAAATTCCACTGGTGGTGCCCCTGATCCCTGATCGGGATCGGGGAATCAGATCGACTCTGACCAAGGTGGCACGCACCTGCGACCAGGTACCTCGCCTGTCATTTTGGTGACGCGTGACATCCCACCCATAGGTGGCATCGTTTGCGATCGCCCACGAACGCGAGGCATTTTTCCAAGCGGACCCAGCGGTGAGCAGAAACCTCAAAGCGGTAGGCATCCCACGAGGTATTCTCATGGGTCGGACGGGTAATGTATCCCATCTGCGTTTCGTACTGGGCATGATCGGTGTGGAGTTCAACCGGGATCGAAAGCTTGAGAAGCTTTTCGTGCTCGTGCCAATCGGCCTCAACATGGAGGTCAATTGCTTTTGCTTCCCGAAGTGAAAAATCCAGACCAGCTCCATGCTGGAAGAATCAATCCGAGCGGTGGAATGAATCTCTACTCGATCGTGTTCAACGACAACATTGGACACCGAACGGTCGGTCACGACGCGCAGGGAATTGCGGTAGAAGGGATCCAAATCCCAAGCGTCCCACATATTCGGGAAGTCCTGATGAATATGGAATTCTCCAGCCTTGACCGGCGGGGATCCACCACGCTCAGATTCAATTTCTCGCAGCGATGCTCAGTTCGCCACTTGCAGAAACCCGCGCCTTGAAGAAGGCATTCGTAATTTCGTAGCCATCGTCAACCTGGAGCAGCTGAACGCCCTGGGAGTCCTTTTTTTTCCACAGGAGCAGCAACCGACAGAGGTGCAGCTCCATGAAGCGGGAAGGAAGAGGCATTGGCAAGCAGCTCCCCGATCTGACCGTCCTTGCTTGATGCGGTAAGAACCGTGAGCGCCTGCTGAATGAGCGCTTCACAGCCCTCACGAATCTGCTTATAAAGCTCACGGACTTCGCGGTAGACCCAAGCGACAGATGTTCCAGGAAGGATGTCGTGGAACTGGCACAGCAAGAGGGTGCGCCAGTAGGGAACGAAGCTCCTCATAGGGGTAATCCATCAAGCCCTGAATTGCCGCGTAGGAACACCACAGTTCGGTCTCGCGCAGGATTGATTCGCCGCGGCGGTTCCCTTGCTTCGCATCAATCTGCGAGGTGAAGGTACCGCGGTGCAACTCAAGGTAGAGTTCACCGACCCACACCGGGATCTGATCAGCATCTTCCAGAGCCCGATCAAAGAACTGCTTGGGAGTTTCCACGACAACTTTGCAGGGGCGCCGCGTAGTGAGCGGAAGCGGTCAATGCGTCGAGCATTTCACGGTGGGACCGCCACCGCCGTCACCGTAGCCGAAGGGCATGAGGGAACACTTGCATGTCCCTTGTCCTTGAAGTTTTCGACGGCGTGAGTGAGGTTTTGGCCGGTAACTTCCGCACCGTAGGTGTCCATCGGCGGGAAGTGCGTAAAGATTCGCGATCCATCAATGCCTTCCCACAACAGGGTGTGGTGCGGGAAGGTACTGACCTGGTTCCATGAGATCTTTTGCGTCAGGAAGCGTTCAATTCCGGCTTCTCGAGCAATTTGAGGAAGTGCGGCAGAATAGCCGAAGGAGTCAGGAAGTTAGATTTCTTGGCACGAGGCGCCAAGTTCATTTTCAAAAAAGTCCAAGCCCTCAACCAGCTGACGGCACATTGCCTCGCCGCCGGGAAGAACAGCATCCGGTTCGACCCACATTCCGCCTACGGGAACGATTCGACCCTTTGCGACGAGCTCGCGGACGCGTTCGAAAAGTTCAGGGTCGTCTTCCGCTGCTTCACATGCTGAGCAGCAGGAAGGGCGAAGATCACGAAGAACCGTCCTCGATAAGACGGACAACGTTGGCAAGAGTCCTGTTGACCTTGCGACGTGTTTCGCGCAGCGGCCACAGCCATGCAGAGTCAATGTGTGCATGGCCAACAGCGCTGATTCGGTGCGCTCCGGGGTAAGCAGCAGCCTCCATAAAAGGCTTAAGAACTTCACGTGCTGCGCCAGCAGTTGCGACCACATCGTCAAGATCAAGGCAATCGAGCGCACGGTTGAGTCCCAGCAGGACATCCCATTCATGATCGCTCAAAGCGAGGCGCCGCCTCGATCATCTCGTGCAGAACTTGAATATCAAGTGCCAGTCCGTAGACTTCTTCGTTCACGACGACAAGGTCTGCTTGGCGGAAGTGGTACAGCTCTTGCGTGAAGCCGTGAGCTTGTCGCCATCGTGAGTGGGCTGGAAGGGAGGAATGCCCAAAAGCAAGGGATTAGCCGCTGCCTCAATGACGTAGTCGATGTCGCTTCCAGCCTCTTGTGCGACAGGAAGCCATCGGCTTCGAGGGTTCAGGGCCTTGACAGTCTCTCCCCGACAGATCCCTTTACCAGTGCTTCGGCGTGGAAACCTACAGAGTGTTCTTCGAATCCCAGATCGATTCAGAAGTTCAAGACGCTGACCTTGTAGAAAGTTCCGGGGTTGCTAGGAACTTGCCCGTGGAGCTTGAACCACGTTGTCTGCCACGCTCCGCCCCACGTCTGCCCTAATTCAAAAGGAGTGAAGTCAGCTTTCATGGCCTGCGCAAAACGAACTGGCTCCTGAGATGACACCATGTTCTAGGGCTGGCGCCATTCAGTGACATGCAGTGAAGAAGATCTTCGTGTACTCACGCGGAAGCGATTTCGTTCCTTCAATGTGCGTGTCACACCGCTGCATGAGGATTTCTGATTATCGTGCATCACGCTGTCTTCTGCAGCGCCTCTACTCGAGGCACCGCGTTCGAGAATAACAACTAATCCGGTTTAGTACGAGGTAAACTTGTAACAATCCGATTACGACCAGAGAAGGTGTCGCGATGGCGCGTCCAACAATCCGTGATATTGCGCGAGAAGCAGGCGTCTCTCGCGCAGCCGTATCATTCGCCCTCAACGATCGTCCCGGGCGTTTCGCCCTACCACGCGAGCAAGAATAATCGATATCGCGGCCAAGATGGGATGGCGCCCAAATGCGACAGCGCACGTGCACTTTCCTCCCTCACGTTCCAACGCAATTGGCTTGGTCTTACAACGCCCGCGTGTCAATAATTCTTCAGAACGCTTCTTCTTCGAATTCATTACCGGTGTCCAAGACGCTTTAGACAACAGCGGCATTGATCTTCTCTTCACCTTCCCACTCAATGAAAGAAGAACTCAAGGCATACGAAAAACTGGTGGGCCCAGGACGCGTCGACGGAACGATTGTGGTTGACCTCGTGATGACGATCCCTCGTCCAGCAAAACTCAACGAATACGGGCTCGGACCGTCGTTATTGGGCAAAAGTTTGATGAATGCGGCGCAGTTATTGAGGATGATGAACAGATGGTGCGCCTTTCGCACTTTCACTTGGCCGAGTAGGGCTGCCGACATCGCATCTTTCGTCTGCGGCTCTTCATCCTTCACACACATCCAGCAGCGCACTGCTCACCCCTGCACGATTTTTGGTCAGAGCGCGGAATCTCACATTACTATCGCAGCGAATAACGAGTTTTCTGAGGCCTCGGCCTTCATGCGACACGAGAGCACTATTAGCTACAACCAACCTTCCTGACGGATCATCTTTTGCAAACGAAATCCTGACCTTAGGCGGCCTGCAGGCAATCACCACCCAGCGGGACTGAAAACCGGTAAGGATATTAGGTCTGCTCCTGCGAAGACTCGCAGCTAGGAATAGTTCTCCTCCCAGGTCACTGTTAGAGATCTCGAAATCCCAACGCTTGGCTGCGGGCACAACTCCTCCTGGAGCAACTACACGGCGAAAGCCCACGCACAGTTTCCTGATCAGAAACCCACGCTTATCGCTCGATCTTCAACTGCGTCAACCCAATCAAGCTACCATCCTCTAATTGGAGATGAGTGAAAAACACATACACGTATACCTTTGATGACAATAGGGATTTTAGTAAGATTGACCTTACCTAATTAAGGAAGGTCAATGTCTCGTCATCACATCGTCATTATCGGTTCCGGTTTCGCTGGCCTGACGGCTGCTCGTCGACTGAAGAAGGCCGACGCCGACATCACCATCTGGCCCGCACGTCGCACCACCTCGTTCCAGCCCTCCTCTACCAGGTTGCGACCGGGCATCTCTCCGAGGGCGACATCGCCCCCACGACTCGCGAGATCCTGCGGAAGCAGAAGAACGTGACCGTCCTGCAGGCGCTCGTCGAGGAGATCGACGTCGAGGCTCGCGTCGTGAAGTGGCGCAACCACAACAAGCACGAGCAGACCGAATACGACACGCTGATCGTGGCGGCGGGCGCCGGCCAGTCCTACTCGGCAACGATCACTTGCGTCTCGCGCCGGGCATGAAGACGATCGACGACTGCTCTGAGCTGCGCGCGCGCGTATTTTCAGCGCCTTTGAGCTGGCGGAGATCGAGACCGATCCTGCTCTGGTGGGCAAGCTCCTCACCTTCGTCGTCGTGGGCGCAGGGCCCGACGGGCGTCGAGATGGCGGGACAGATCCGCGAGCTCGCCTCTCACACGCTCAGGGCGAGTTCCGCAACATCGATCCGACGAAGGCTCGCGTCATCCCAGTGGACGGTGCCGAGCACCCTGCTCCCCCTGTTCGGCGAGCAGCTCGGCCACAAGACCGAGGAGGCATCTGGCCAAGCTCGGCGTCGAGATGAAGATGAACGCGTTCGTGACCGACGTGGACTCCGAGGGCGTCACCCTCAAGTACAAGTCGGGCGAAGAGGAGCGGATCGAATCCGTGTGCAAGGTGTGGGCCGCCGGCGTCGCAGCGAGCCCGCTGGGCCGCGCGCTGGGCGAGGCCACGGGCGCCGAGGTGGACCGCGCGGGGCGCGTCACCGTTAACAAGGACCTCACCCTGCCCGGCCACCCGAGATCTTCGTGCTCGGCGACATGATGGCCTTCCCGGGCGTCCCCGGCGTCGCGCAGGGTGCAATCCAGTCCGCGCGCTTCGCCGCCGACACGATCGCCGCTCGCCTTGCGGGCCGTAAGCCGAAGGCCGCCGAGTTCTCCTACTTCGACAGGGGTCGATGGCGACGATCGCGCGTTTTAAGGCGGTCGTGAAGATGGGCAACACGAAGCTGACGGGCCTCGTCGCGTGGGTGGCCTGGTGCTTCCTGCACCTGCTCTACATCGTCGGCTTCAAGTCGCAGGTGGGCACGCTGGTCAGCTGGTTCTTCAGCTTCATGTCCGGCGCGCGCCCCAGCGCACGACCACCAACCAGCAGCTGGTGGGCCGCCTTGCCCTGGAGCAGCTCGGCGCTGGCGCATCCGGGAAGCTCGTCGTCGGTGAAGACGTCGTCGAGGAGCGCGAGCAGGAGGACTGACGCGCGTCGCGCGCACTGCTCACAGCACATGAGGGGTCGGAAGCTGACGCTTCGACCCCACTCTGTGGGCCCTACCGGGCTCGAACCGATGACCTTCTGGGTGTAAACCAGATGCTCTAGCCAACTGAGCTAAAGGCCCAAAGCACGTTCTGTAATGAACGCACCAGTACAGCATAGAGTACAAGCAGCAATTACTTGGAATCAGACGCTGTGAGATGCATTGCGCACGCTACAAAAGAGCGAGCGCAACACCGTCACGCAAGACCAAATTGCGCGAAAACTCAGTGTTTCCTCGAACGTGCGGTTAGACGAATACCAGCCATTCAGGAGCCAGCGCACTTGCCGAAGTCGCGTGGAGCCCGGCAGTATGAGCAGCCTCTTCAACATCAGAAACCGGGACAGTTCCGGGGCGTCCGGGCTTGGGGAATCAAGACCCAGATCAGGCCACCATCGTCAAGGTTTGACATGGCATCGACCAACAGATCCGCCAGATCTTCCTCTTCGGCATCATCCGCGCGCCACCAAACGATCGCTCCATCGACGACATCTTCGTAGTCGGATCGACAAGCCGATTACCGCTCTCTTCTTCAGCAAGTTGGCGCAGCGCTTGATCCGCATCATCGTCAACGTAGAACTCTTGAATAATCTGGCCCTTCGTGAACCCTAGCTTGACACTCACCGGAGTTCCCCTTCGAGCCACGACACAGACAGTGTTACATCGCTTTTCACGGCTTCAATCAGAATGCACGCAGCGCAATTATTTTTTTGTTTCTCTCGATTCCTGTGATTTTCCCAGCAAAGCACCATCTTTGGCCTTGACAAATGAGGCGTGAATCATGGGCCAGAAGTCCCATCTCACCTGCATTTTCCACTCGCAGGTACCAAAAATAGACCTGTAAGCACGAGGGCGTGCCCCACCAGGCGCTTCCGCTAAGTTAATCAGAGGAGTTCGAGATCCAGTGAGCGAGAACCACCCCGTCGTCAACGGGTTACTCAGCCAGGTACCCGACAATGACCCCGCAGAAACCTCAGAATGGGTCGAGTCACTGAGTGGCCTGATCGAAGAAAAGGGCGGCCCACGTGCACGCTACATCTTGCTGCACATGCTCGATGAGGCACGCCGCAAGGGAATCCAACTTCCTCAGGAATACACGACCCCCTACGTCAACACGATTCCTGTCGATCAAGAACCTTACTTCCCCGGCGACGAGGCCATGGAACGCCAGTACCGCCGCTGGATCCGATGGAACGCAGCGGTCCAGGTAACCAGGGCTCAGCGCCCGGGCATCAAGGTCGGTGGACACATCTCCTCCTACGCCTCGGTTTCAACGCTTTTACGAGGTTGGCCTCAACCACTTCTTCCGCGGTAAGGATCACCGGCGGCGGCGACCACGTCTTCTTCCAAGGTCACGCCTCTCCCGGACCTTACGCGCGCGCTTTCATTGAAGGGCGTCTCTCTGAAGAAGAGATGGACGGATTCCGCCAGCAGGTTTCCACTCCTCACGGACTCCCTCTACTCCCCACCTCGCCAGCTCCCCTCAACTTCTGGGAATTCCGACCGTCTCCCTTGGCCTGGCCAGCAGAGGCGATCTACCAGGCTTGGTTTGATAAGTACCTGTACCTGCGTGGCATTAAAGACACCTCATTGCAGCGCACATGGGCATTCTTGGGACGATGGCGAAATGGATGAGCCTCGAATCTCGTGGCATGCTTCAGCTTTGCAGCACAGCAGGGACTCGACAACCTGACTTTCGTCGTGAACTGTAACCTGCAGCGCCTTGATGGCCCGGTTCGCGGCAATGGCAAGATCATCCAGGAGCTCGAAGCCTTCTTCAAGGGCGCGGGTTGGAACGTTATTAAGGTCATCTGGGGTCGAGGTTGGGACCAGCTCTGGCCTCGGATGAGGATGACGCGCTTGTTCACCTGATGAACGAAACTCTGGATGGCGACTACCAGACCTTTCTGGCGCAAATGATGGTGCATACATTCGTGAGCACTTCTTTGGTCGCGATCCGCGGACCAAGGCAATGGTTCAGAACTGGACCGACGATCAGATCTGGGCGTTGCAGCGCGGCGGCCACGACTACCGAAAGGTGTACGCCGCATACAAGGCTGCAACCGAGCACACCGGTCAACTCGACCGTTATCTTGGCTCACACCATTAAGGGTTATGCGCTGGGTAGCCACTTCGCTGGTCGTAACTCGACGCACCAGATGAAGAAGCTCACCGTGGAAGACGCGAAGCTTCTGCGCGATCGTCTGCAGCCCCATCACCGATGAAGAGCTGGAACGCGATCCCTACATGCCTCCTTACTACATGCCGCCGGCAGATCACCCGGCTCTGCTGGCACACGAAGGAACTGCGTGAGAAGCTGGGCGGTTGGGTTCCCGAGCGCCGCGATCACCAGCCGAAGCTTCCTGAGCTTCCCTCGAAGCCTTTCGAGGCCCTTTCCAAGGGATCCGGCAAGCTCGAAGTTGCGACCACAATGGCTTTGGTGCGCCTGATCAAGGACCTCATCAAGGACAAGAACGTCGGCAAGTACTTCGTTCCGATCATTCCCGATGAGGCGCGTACCTTCGGTCTGGATGCAATCTTCCCCTCGGCGAAGATCTTCAACACGACGGGTCAGGCCTACACTCCGGTTGACGCGGATATGATGCTGTCCTACCGCGAGTCTGAGCAAGGCCAGGTTCTGCACACCGGTATTACCGAGGCCGGTAGTGCGGCAGCGTTCCAGGCGGTTGGTACCGCTGATGCCACTCCACAACCCTGCCGATGGTTCCCTTCTACATCTTCTATTCGATGTTCGGGTTCCAGCGCACGGGCGATCAGTTCTGGGCTGCCGGCGATCAGCTTTCAAAGGGCTTCGTTATCGGTGCAACCGCTGGGCGTACAACCCTCACCGGTGAAGGCCTGCAGCACATGGATGGTAACTCCCCGTTCTGGCATCCACTAACCATGCCTTCGTCACGTACGATCCCGCTTATGCCTACGAATTGCGGTACATCATGGCCGACGGTCTTGAGCGCATATGTACGGCGACGCAGGTGGACGCGATCCGAACGTCATGTACTACCTGACGGTGTACAACGAGCCCATTCACCAGCCCGCAGAGCCCGAAAACCTTTGATGTCAACTGGACCTATTAAGGGCATCTACAAGGTCGACGATCACGCGAACTTCGGAGTGCGCCGAAGCGCTCACTGCTCGCAGGGTCGGCGTGCCGTGGGCACGCGAGGCACGGAGCCTGCTTGCACGTGATTGGGGAGTGTCGATGCAGCGGTATGGTCGGTCACCTCGTGGACCGAGCTCCGTCGCGAGGCACTGGACGTGGAAGAGTTCAACTCCTCCACCTGAACGAGCCTCAGCGCACGCCCTTCGTTTCCAGCCAGCTGCGGGGAACCGAAGGACCCTTCGTGGCGTCTTCGGACTGACCGTCTTCTGCCCGACCAGATCTCGTCAGTGGGTGCCCGGTGACTACTACGTCTTGGGTGCTGATGGTTTCGGCTTCTCTGATACTCGTCGCGCGGCTCGCCGTTGGTTCCACATCGATGCAGAGTCGATGACGGTTCGCGTTTTGAAGGCCCTGGCTGACCGCGGTCAGATTGATCCTTCAGTTGTCCAGCAGGCAATCGACCGCTACCAGCTCTTCAACTACGCGATTTCCGGAGCAGATCACGCCGGCGAAGAGTAAACACTAATCCTGCGTATTGCCAAGCGTAGGGCAAAGCTCAGTGGGTGGTGAGGTTCTCAAACCTCACCACCCACTCTTTCGTTCTGCTATCGAAAACAACACAGATTAATAGCAAGAGTCTGAAAGTTGAAACTGCTTGTGCTCTTTCAGTCTCTGGCGTAGTGTCTGTTGTACAAGCAGCGATGCAACGTGTCAGTGGCGATGTGGAGGTAAGTAGAGTGTTACCTGAATCTGCAGTAATTACCCCCTCGCTGCCAGTGCGTTGGGGGTCCTCAATCGAGCTACAACGGGATTGAGACAATCTCATGGGATTTCACGACAAATGCTGATGCAATGTTCGCTGCCGACAGCCTATTCCAGACTTTGATTGATAACCTTACCAACGCAGCGAACGACGCTTATGCCGCTAGACGTATCATGGGTGGTCAGGCAGCAGCGTGCGTTCCACTGGCGCGAGGAGATTTAAGTCGTATCGAAAACTCGGCATTAGACATCGCAACACTCGTTAAGAGCTTTGCAGGAGCACACTATCTACCCAGCGTGGAGTATGATCCGCGACGACTTCCGATCGATTAACCCTGACGCGCAAAAGGCATCTCTAACCGTCAGTACATATGGTCACGCGCTGTCCTCTTAGGGAAAACGATGGATTCAAGCACTTTTTATACTGTTTTAGGTCTTCCTTTTGGCTGTTTTGGGACTGTACGTCTGGTACGTGGAGACACATACGGACAATCCATTGGCCCAGTTTTTGCGGGCATACAACAAAGCGAATGCGCCACGGCGCGTCAACGAAATTTTCATTCCGTTGTTGATGCTCGGTATGATTTCAGGTGCTCTCTTGCCGTTTTCTATAAAGATCGCTCTGCCACAGCACATCCAATCGAGTTATTGCTGGAGTATTTTTTCTTTCACATGCTCAGCATCGTCTTTTATTGGATTCCTAGTTCCGCACACATAGTAGACCAACAATGGCAGTGGCATAAACGCCACGGTTTCATCGACGAAAACGGCAAAATTATCACATCAACACCACATCAGACCAACACGCAGACGTACCCCATTGGACAGCAAACCTTGACTATCAAAACCAGTATGGAACTACCCGAGACATGGAGAGCGCTCGATCTCAATAACCCCAATTCCCCTCTCTTTCTCATCTCTCCATAGCATCGACGACACTCAACAGCCTCAAAAACTCACTCTTCATCGCTCAGCACTTTTCGAAGAACCACGGGTTCCAGCTACTTCATCATCACAATGGATCCGACCGGCCAAAACCCCATTCCCTGGAAGAGCGTAATCCCAGGATGGCTAACGATCGAGGAAATACCATTCCCCATCCACAGTCCAGATGCAACCATGTCAAGCGGAATCTACATAGATGACCACCAGTCCTACACCGCTATCCAATGGACATGGACACAAAGAGTTGCAGAACATAATATCCGCGTCTATGCCACACTGACCTCTACAACAACCCACATCAACCACATCGCCGACGACCTACCAGACATGATCAGTAGCCTAGAAATCACACAATGAATACCAACACACCAAATCCCAATCGCCCCGCGATCGTCATCCCCACAACCTTCGCTCGCTCTTTCATCAGTGTGGCCATCAACCCCCATAATGGTTTTGAAGAATGGCAACACGTGGAAACACGCGCCGGGCGCCACTTATCGGAAGTATCGACGGGTAGCTCCCTAACGCCCACTGCGCAGGCGCTACTCGCGCCAATTGCCGCATGCACCGGACCAATTACCCTCTATTCGTGCTCCCCCGCATATACACCCGATGCCACACGCAAGTTATGCGTATTCCAAACAAAGGACCACTCAACAGTCCTTCGTAGCGTTGGCGACACAACTCACGTATATCTCATTGATACCGAGGAAGTTCCTCATGTGGTCCTAGCAAATAGCCCTTTATGCACCCGGGAAGGGGACAATGACGCTCCGCACCATATTTTTGATGACGCAATTCGCGCAATGAGCCACGCAAATTTCGAGCAGGTACAAAGGCTCCTTGTTGATTCCACCGCTCAAGATAAGTACCGCAATTTCGCGTCATATATACAAAATGGGCTGTGGGAATACACAGCGTGGACACGATGGAGGCGAACAGCCACGACCTATGCGCCTACTTCAAGCGTTACCGCACTCTCCACGCCAGCGTCAAGTTATCGCTTTGAAACACCTATAGTTCCTGAGAGCTATCTATCCTCTACTACCTCGTTACCATCAAAGGCAGTAAATAGACAGTACGCTCCCCTAGAGCCCTGCTACGAAACACTGCTCTGGTGCTTACTGGCGGCCTACTTTAACTTCACGCCACACACGCTTAAACGCTAGGAGCCGTTAAATGTATGACTTTATCGAATGGAACCCAGAGCAGGTAACCGAGTGCGCAAAAAAGTGTGATGCTGCAGGTGAGATCTTCTCAAAAAGCAAGCTCGCCTCAATTTCTACCGGTACTCAACACCAAGAAGCCCTCGACGAACTTATTCAAGAAATTAACGGGCTTATCGCGGGGCTCACACTTGCATGCGCTGGAGTCTCCCAAGCAACAACAGCGGTCAATCAAGCCTTCCAGGAAGCAGAAGAACAGAACCGCCACGTTAGAAACAGATAAGATTTACGGTCACAACAAAGGCAAGTAATACCGAAAATCCGACATATAAGCATCGGTCGAGAGTGCAGTAGCAATGAGCAGTGAACTTGGTGCAGTTATCCCAGGATTAATTCTCTTTCTCATCGGATTATTCATCTGGGTGTTCAGAAACATACAGCGATGCGCAAATTGCTGTTTTCTGGAGGGATATGTCCAGTGATTTCTATTCAAAAACGAGAGCGAGCATACGCCGCCTCGCATGGACATTATGCCAATTTCCGGCTGCACAGGTGTACTTCTAAACAGCGCTGGTGCACCGGACTCACTCGTTCTTATCATTGCTATCTTCGGGCTTCTCTTTCTTCTCATTGCTGTCCTCTATTTCCTTCCGCTCCCAGTCCCTCGCTGCATAGACGCGCAGTGGCAGTGGCATAAGCGCCAAGGCTTTCTCGATGAAAATCGCCAAATCATCGCGCCTACACCGAACCAGGTCAATAATTTGACATTCACATTTGGAGATATCTCAATGTCTTTAACCGCGACAATGGAACTCCCTGACACGTGGAGGGCGTTATCTCCCGAATCCGAAGGCGATACTCACTCCACAGATTCCACCAATAGTTAACGCGACCTCCACGCACCCCTCGTTCCCCGTTAGATGATGCAATCTTTGTTTGCAGTCGGAATTCCGGAAAAGACAACAGGCTTCCGACCAAATTTCATCGTGACCATCGATTTAATGGGGAAAAGCCCGATACCCCTCGATGGAATTATTCCCGGCTGGATGACTATCGAACAGACAGGATTTTCGATCCCAAGTGATGACACACTGATGACTACTGGCCTTTACGTTGACGAAGGACTCTCCTACACAGCGATCCAGTGGACCTGGACTCAGGCAGTGAGTAACAGAACTGTCCGCCTCTATGCGACAGCAACCGCAACAACGACTTCAATTAATTCAATCGCTGATCAACTTCCCCGGATGCTCGAGACTTTGCAGGTGATTTCATGAATACTAAAGGTCGCCCCACAATTTCAATTCCGACTTGCCTCACAGAAGCGTTTCGCACTGCGGCTCTCACATCAGAGAATGGCGAAAGAGTATGGTTAGAAGCTGAAGAAGCGGCTGGACAGCACGTTGAATCCGTTTTTCTGCAGGCTGCCTGACCGAGGACGCGATGAATCTGTTTGCCCTATCCAGAAGAGCACTCATCCGATCACTGTTTATTCACTCTACCTCATTACACCCCAACGTAATACGTCAACTCTGTATTTTTCAGGCCCCGGTTTCGACAACAGTTTTACGCTCCGTCGGAGAAGAAAGTCATATCTATCTGATCGATACAGAAGAAACCCCCCACGTTTTACTGGCAAACTCACCGATCTTCACTCGTGAGAACGATTTCGACGCTCCAAGATACATTCAGTCGCAGGCAGTTGACGCACTCAGTAGAGGTGATATCGAAGAAGCCAAAGGACTGCTCATAGATCGGACGACTCGATATATAGGAATCCAAGGTTTCACCGGGAAATTGAGGAAGATAACTGGGAATATTCAGCGTGGACTCGATGGAAGCGCGTTGCCAGCCGCTATGAGCCAATTTCCAGCATCGCAGCGCTATCAATGCCTTCGGCAAGCTACAAGATCGCAACCTCACGTGTGCCATCCAGCTACTTCGCTCCGCCCTGCATGGTTCATAAACAACGTTCAGATCCGGCACGAGTTGGGCTCGAGGGCTACTATCAAACGATGCTCTGGTGCAGCTCGCGAATTACTTTTGCAACCCTCTAGGGAGCTAAGGTGTCTCAGGATATCGAATGGCATCCAGAATACGTGGCTCAAGCTGCGAAAAAGCTGATGACTCTGGAGAAAGCGCGACAAAAACGCGACTCTCATCTATCCCAGCTGCTGGCAGCAGCCAGGAAATACTCGATTCATTGATTGGTGAAATGAACAATCTAGCCGATCAGATAGCACTTTCGCTGCTGCAGGTATATCGCATGCGGTGACAGAGGTAAATCAAGCATTTATCCGCGTTGAAGCAGACAATCAGGGACATAGCCAAATCGGCAATTCTTTCATCCTGAAATAACCACCAATTTGGGAGCCCACCTGGTTTAGGCCGAGAGAGAATCTCCCCCCGCCCAAACCAAACTAGAAGATCAATCGACCTGTGCGCCTCGGTAATGAGGGGTTCGCAAAGGTTTTCCGGCGAAAAGAATTGCCTCGACCTCTTCATCCGAAAGCAATCCCATCGCGGCAATCACTTCGCGGACAGTCTTCCCCTCTGCAGCAGCACGCTTACCCACAACATCTCCGAGGTGGTGCCCGATGACGTCATTGAAGTACGTGACAATACCAATAGAGTTCTCAACGTAGGAACGGCAAACCTCGACATTCGCCGTGATTCCATTGACGCAGCGCTCACGAAGAGTGTCGCACGCATTAACTAGAAGATCGATCGATTCGAAGGTTGCCTGCGCAATAACCGGCTCCATGACGTTCAACTGAAGCTGTCCAGCTTCAGCGGCCATAGTAACGAGTCTGATCATTTCCAATGACCTTAAAGCAGACCTGGTTGACAACCTCGGGAATAATCAGGTTGACCTTCGCAGGCGCATGATCGACGAACCAGCAGCCATCTCAGGAAGATTAATTTCATTCAAACCCGCGCGCGGTCCCGAAGCGAGCAAACGAAGATCATTACAAATCTTCGACAGGTTTTTACGGCTGTGCGCTTAATCGCAGCATGCATTGAGACATATGCACCGGTATCGGAAGTTGCCTCAACCAAGTGGGTTGCGGCCTTGACTCGAGAGCCGGTAATGCGACGCAGATGACGGACAACCACGTCCTGATAACCAGTAGGGTATTTAAACCGGTACCGATCGCCGTTGCACCCAAGTTCGTTTCCAGGAGAAGCTCTGCATTTCACCTCAAGACGCGGATCTTCCTCACGAAGCGTAACTGCAAAGGCTGACATTTCCTGTCCGAGCGTCATCGGAACCGCATCCTGCAGCTGAGTACGCCCCATGGTCAGCACATCACGGAACTCATCGCCCTTCGCGGCAAAAGCATCAGCAAGATCCTCTACAGCCCTGCGAAGCCTCTCGATCTTTCCATGAAGCGCCAAACGGAACGCAGTCGGATAGGCATCGTTCGTCGACTGCGAGTGATTCACATGGTCATTGGGGTTGATCACGTCATAATCCCCACGAGGAAGCCCAAGCATCTCCAGTGCGCGATTCGCGATAACCTCATTGGCATTCATATTGACACTGGTACCCGCACCACCCTGGAATTGATCAATCGGAAATTGATCCATGCAGGGTTCCGTTAGTCAAGATATCGTCACAAGCGGCAACAATAGCCTCTGCGGTCTTAGCGCTGATCACATGCAGTTCGCGATTCGCCAGCGCGCAGGCTTTTAACCTGGACGATTGCGCGGATCATCTCAGGAACTTGGCTGATTGTCCGACCACTGATTTGATAGTTCTCAAGGGCGCGAAGCGTGTGGATTCCCCAATATGCCTCATCAGGAACCTCTCGCGTACCCAGCAGATCTTCTTCGATTCGTGCCACCTGTGATTCTCCTTGAGTTGGTGTGGTCGCAGACAATAACACCATTCTAGGTCAGAAGTTTGACACTACTGCACCAGCTCACCGACGCTGCTCGTAATATCGCCGATGGTCACCCATTGGGATACCACGGCATCCGGGATCGTGATTGCCAGTTCATGTCTCGATGGCCGAAACAGCGGCATATAGAGATAAAAGTGTCCAGATCAAGCGCGCTCAATAAACACGCATCATCGATATTCTCTGGAACCACCGAAGCGTTTGAAACAAGCGCATCCTGCACAACCTGACGCACATGCTCAGCGCGTTCCTCCGCCCTTTGCTCACGTGCCCCTTCAATGCCTCAACGGGTGCAGCATCAGAATTCGAGGCTAAGGCCTGTCCCAGCGCATCGCCTAAAAAGGTCACCGATAGTACCATAGATGATTAGCTCATGCGGTTGAGCCAGCGAACAGGCGCTCCTGCTCCTGCGTGACGGAAGGGCTCCAGCTCATCATCCCAAGCCTGGCCCAAAGCCAGATCAAGTCCTTCACGCAGCTCTTCACTAAGAGCTTGCCTTTTCGATAGCTGCACGCACGCGGTCCCTCGGGAACGACGACATTGCCAACGCTGTCCATCTGCGCATGGAAAATACCCAATGAGGGGTATGCGACCAGCGTCCTGCATCGCAAGAGGGGCTGGCTTCTTCAGTGACCTCGTAGCGCAGGTGCTCCCAGCCGCGTAGTGCCGAGGCCAAGCGAGCTCCCGTACCGGCGCTTCCCACCCAGGAGTATTCGCAGCGAAGCATTCCCGGAGCCGCCTCTTGGGGGTCCACTGAAGGTGAACTTCACTTCCCAAGGCAGCACCGACAGCCCACTCGATGTGCGGACATAGAGCGGGCGGCGTTGAGTGTACGAAAAGTACACCGCGGGTATAGGACCCTCGCATTGTGGCCTCCTGTGTTTGAGGATCGTCTCCCTACGCCCTCAATCCAATGCCACAGCAAACGGTGTACGCCCATTCTACGCAAAAACTGCGGCGGATCGCGTGGGATCCGCCGCAGTTGCACAAAGATCAGTTCGACATCTGTCTTTTAATAGTTTGCCTCATGAATTTCACGCAGAGCGCGTTTACGCGTCTTGCGATCCAGTCGGTCGATATAGAGCATGCCATCAAGGTGATCGCACTCGTGCTGAATACAACGAGCCATCAGCTCTTCACCCTCGATGACTACCGGCTTGCCATCCAAGTCAATACCTTCGCAGCGGGCGTACCACGCGCGCTCCGTGGGAACCAGAGCTGAGGAACAGACAGACAGCCTTCGTCACCGTCCTGATACTCGTCTTTGCTGAGCTCAACGATCTTCGGGGTTCAGAACGTAGCCGATCTCCCCATCAATGTTGTACGAGAATGCACGCAGCCCTCACACCGATTTGGTTGGCCGCAAGACCTACGCGCCCGTCCATAGTCAACGGTCTCAAAGCAAGTCTTTCGACCAATGCCTTCACAGAAGCATCGATATCGGTAATGGGATCACAGGGGGTTCGAAGGACCGGATCACCGATCACACGGATCTCACGCAGAGCCATTTACTTTATCCTCCCCATCAGCTCACGATGAAGCTGCTCGATACGCGCTTCAACCGCAGATTCAACCGGAACCTCGAAAGACTCACCGCTTGCACGGAGACGAATCTCGACCTTTCCATCTGCCAATCCGCGACCAATAACAACTGCAATCGGAAGATCTGACCAGTTCTGCATCGGCAAACTTCACACCGGCAGACACCCTTGCGACGATCATCGAAGAGAACATCGAAGCCATCACGGTCCAATGCCGATGAGATCGACTCAGCAGCATCGAAAAATCTCATCCGTCTTACCCGTAGCAAGAACGTGGACATCAAATGGTGCGATATTTGCAGGCCATGCCAAACCGCGCTCATCGCTATTGGACTCAGCAAGTGCCGCCAGAACACGCGAAACACCAATGCCGTATGAGCCCATGGTGACAACCTGGCTCTTTCCGTTTTGGTCCAGAACAGTATAGGCCCAAGGACTTTGCATACTTGCGGCTGGCTGGAAGATATGACCAACTTCGATGCCGCGTTCCAAGTGAAGCGGGACCAGAGCCATCTGGAGCCCTGATCGCCCTCGCGAACCTCGGCGGCCTCGATGGTACCGTCAGCGGTAAATCACGTCCCATCGTCAGCCAGTACACGTGCTTTCCGGGAGTATTTGCGCCAGCGATCCACGTGGTTCCATCAACCACGCGAGGATCAACCAAGAAGCGAATACCACCCACAGGATTACCATCCTCATCGAGGTGGCGAGCAGGCGAATTCGGTCCTGCAGCCATGGGACCGATGTAACCGGGAACCAGCTCGGGGTGCTGGCCAGATCTTCCGGACCAGCTTATTTCAACTTCTGCTGGCGCAACTGAAGCCTCGAGACGCTTCATATCGACATCGCGGTCACCGGGCACACCGAGGAGAACGACCTCACGCTCGCCATCAGGGTGCGTGAGCGTGACAACGAAGCTCTTCAATGTATCCGAAGCCTGCCACGGGCGATCATCACGGGGGTAAAGCTCATTGAGCGCTCAACCAAAGGCCCTCGATAGTCGGCGCATTGGGAGTTCTCGCATCTCAAATTCGGGAATACCATCGAAAGGCAGCGGCTCGGGAGCAGGGGTCACCACGGCTCGGCGTTGGCGGCGTACCCTCCCGGAGAACTGCACGAAAGTATCCTCGCCAATCGGGCTGGGTGAAGGAATCTCGAACGAGAGCCACCCATGGCACCCGACATCGCGGAAAACAATCACGTACTCCAAGCCCAGACGCTAAAAGATGCGCCTCGTAGGCATCGCGCCTATTCTGCAGGCAATATCCAGACCAGCATCATCAATATCGAAGGAATATGCATCCTTCAGCGACGAACTCACGGCCGCGGATCAGACCTGCGCGCGGACGAGCTTCACTGCGGTACTTCGTCTGGATCTGGTAGATCGTCGAGGCAGGTCCTTGTACGAGGAGTACTGATCCTTCACCAAGAGGGTGAACATCTCCTCGTGGGTAGGAGCCAAGAGGTAGTCCCCACCCTTACGGTCCCGTGCAGCTTGAACAGGGGTCGGACCATATTCATCCAGCGACTCGGTTGCCTTGTAGGGCTCTGCAGGAAGAAGCGCAGGAAGGTGAACTTCCTGAGCGCCAATACGGTCCATCTCCTCACGAACAATTGCCTCTACCGTGCAGCACAGACGCATGCCAAGAGGAAGCCACGTGAGATACCGGGAGCAGTACGACGAATGTAGCCCGCACGGACAAGGAGCTATGGGAAACAACTTCGGCATCAGCCGGATCTTCGCGCAGAGTGCAGGAAGAAAGAGGAAAGAGTTCTTAACACACCCTATCCTAAGCACGGCGGGCACAGGCACGAAGCCTGCACCCGCCGTGGACTATTGTTCAGCTCTACAAAGCCTCTGCGCTTCCTTCAAATCACGCAGCATCGACATGGTCGAGTAGGACTCGGCACACACGCCGGCCCAGAGGCGCCAGACGGGAGTCGAGTCGGTAGCCTGGTGACGCTCACGCAGTGAAGGCGGGTACGCCCATTGGCCTCGGAAGAAGAGCAAAAGTACAGGTACCGGTGTACTCATCCACTTCGTCTTCCCACTCCAGATTGCGTCCCGGGGCGGGAACGCGGATCACCAGGCAATCGCCCTCCTGACGGATCAGGACGCGACCGTCCTCATCCTCTTCAAAAGCAGCATCGATCACTTCCCACACGCGAGTCGGTAGCATCAATCTCTACCGCACGATCAACGACGACATCAGCACTGGGAAGCTCAAGATCACCGGGAAGGGAGACTGAGGCCTCGGAACGAGTCAGCCCAATACGGCGCGGGAAAGCCCGTCGCGTAAATTGCGCCAGCACAGCCCAGGACTCCCAGAGCAGCTACGGTACTGAATCTTCATAACAAATCCCCTTTGATCAGGCTGTTACACTCAATGTTCTTATACGGAAGGATACGTGAATTCTTCGCGATTGTTGCCCTTATCGGATAACCGGAAGAACTTCGACGGATCCTTCACCTTCTTCAAGTCCCATTTCTTCAGCAAGCAGGTTCCGCATGCTTAATGAGGGTTGGGACAATGTCATCTTCGGGAACGGTTTCGACGACTTCCCGCGGATGAAGATCTGTCCTTTCCATTGCCCGAGGCCACACCGAGGTCAGCCTCACGAGCCCTCACCCGGGCCATTCACCACGCAGCCCATGACGGCAACACGAAGGGAACAGTCAGATCCTTGAGGCCTTCAGTGACATTTTCTGCCAGCGTCCAGACATCAACCTGGGCACGCCCACAGGAAGGACAGGAAACAATCTCGAGGGTCTTCTCACGCAGGCCCATGAACTCCAAGAGCTTCGTGCCAACCTTTGACCTCTTCAACAGGAGGTGCAGAGAGGAAACGCGGATCGTATCGCCATCACCATCGGCCAAAAGCACGCTGAAAGCTGCGCAGGACTTAATGGTTCCCTGGAAGCTGGCCCGGCCTCGAGTCACGCCGAGGTGAAGAGGCCAATCGCCCTTTTCAGAGAGCAAGCGGTAAGCCTGAATCATGGTCAAAACATCGTGGTGCTGACTGAAATCTTGAAATCGTGGAAGTCGTTCTCTTCAAAGAGCGATGCTTCCCAGACCGCTGATTCAACAAGGGCTTCAGGGGTCGCACGACCGTACTTCTGAGAAGACGCGGATCCAAAGAACCCGCATTCACGCCAATGCGAAGCGAAGTTCCATGATCGGAAGCGGCGCGGCAAATCTCCTTCACCTGATCGTCGAACTTACGAATATTTCCTGGGTTCACGCGAACCGCACCGCAACCGGCCTCAATCGCTGCAAAAACATACTTCGGGTTGAAGTGAATATCAGCAATGACGGGAATACGCGATTGCTTGACGATAATCGGCAGAGCCTCAGCATCCTTATCGGTCGGGCAGGCGACACGAACAATGTCGCAGCCCGCTGCGGTGAGCTCTGCAATCTGCCGCAGCGTCGCACCGATATCGTGGGTTTTCGTTGTGGTCATCGACTGAACAGAAACGGGAGCACCCCCACCAGCAGGCACATCCCCACCATGATTTGACGAGTCTTGCGACGCGGAAAAGGGAGCTTCGTGGACGCTGGGCATCCCTAAGTTAATTTCAGTCACCTTGTCATTATCTCCCACTTGTATGCAGCTGGCACCCGGGCCAGCCAGACGCTAATGAAACCGATGAAAGCTCGCAGTGCTGTGAGCGACCTATTGCAGACTGATTGGCACGACAATATCTGCAATCATCAGCAGAACCGTCATCGCAACCAAGATCGTGCCCATCGTGTATGTCAGGGGCATAAGCCGCGCAGTATCGACCGGTGGCGGTACTTCCCTTCCGCGTGCCCGAGCAATGCCTCGCCGAATCCATTCATGATTGCTGGAACGATATGTCCTCCATCGAGTGGCGGGAAAGGAAGAAGATTAAACACAAAGAGCGCCATATTCAGGGAAGCCAGGATCGACAGTAATAGCGCCGCCGAACGCATCCAACCACCACTGCTTGCCGTGACATCAGACGAGGTCGCATCTGCAGCAATCCTGCCAATACCAACAACCGACATGACTCCGCCCGAATCACGGGGTGCACCTGTGAAAATCGAACGGCCAACATCCCACAGAGCGATTGGTAGACGGGCAACAACGCTCACAGTGCCGGTAAAGGTCTCCCCTACGGCTGAGGCGACAGTTCCTACGCTGGCGGATTGATATTCAGTCCCCGCAATGACACCGATACTGACGTTATCTCCCGATCGCAGCGGATCGACATTTACGTGGAAAAGTTGGCCATTTCGCAGGTAGTCAATATCGATGGTGCCCTGTGAGCTTGCAATGCTCTGACGCATCTGCTCCCAGGAGGTCACGGCGCTACCGTTGACTCCCGTGATTCTATCCCCCGCTCGAATACCTGCGGCGTATGCCGGCGCATCGACAGTGACTCCCTGAGTAGTCAGCTGCTGGGGAACCTCACTCAGCGTCAAAGAAGCTTTTGAGAATTCCAATCCCCAACCAGAGCAATCGATAGGAAGAGAATCGAAAGGAAGAGATTGACCAATGGACCGCTGATCATGACGATGATCTTCTGTGCGGGATGAAGAAGATAAAATGCGCGAGAGCCGTAGCCTTCAGGAATTTCTTCCATGCTGGCCTCACGAGCCTCCTGGGCAAGGGTCAGTTTTTCCCCGTCGATTCCTCGTTTTCACCCCCGTCGCGAGCCGGTGCGAACATCCCGACCAAGCGAACGTAGCCACCCAGAAGAATCGCCCGAAGAGAATAGGTGGTCTCCCCTTTTTGAGGCCAAAAATCTGAGGTCCAAAACCGACAGCAAACTCAGGAACGTAAACGCCAAATTTTGCAGGAATCATATGGCTACATTCGTGAAGTGCAACAGAGATCAACAACCCACGACGATGACGAGAACACCGATAATTCCCACGAAAATCCTTTTATCTTTCCACTCACATGATGTGAGAACGAGCAGAAGCCTTGGCCCACTCTGGGCGCCAAGAATATCGTCCAGCGTAGGCTCATCGATGCCTTGATGCTCGGCCAGAACTTCCTCAAGAAGATCCACAATTGACAGATACGCGAGCTGGCCGTGTAGAAAATGCATCAACAAAAACTTCGTTTGCAGCGTTGTACACTGGCGGGATGGGTTGGCGATTCAGTAACAGCCGCACGTGCCAAATTGATTGCCGGGAAAGTCTGAGAATCGACCGGCTCAAAAGTCCATTCTCTGCCGCTGAAGGAAATCCACCGGGTTTTTCAATATCTGGAAGTCGCTTGGGCCATGTCAATCCCAACGCGATGGAAGCTTCATATCGGGGGGCGATGCTTGCGCAATCGTCGCCCCATCTTTCCAAGTCACCATGGAGTGGATGATGGACTGAGGATGCACCACCGGGACAATATCCGAGGCCGGAACATCGAACAGAAGATGCGCCTCGATGAGTTCTAGGCCTTTATTGACCAGAGTGGATGAGTTAATGGTGACAACGGGCCCCATATTCCATGTCGGATGGGCCAGCGCCTGCTGCTGGGGTTACTTCCGCCAGATCAGCGCGTTTCTTTCCCCTAAAAGGCCCTCCCGAGGCCGTGAGAACCAATTGCGCGAGCTCGCTCTTGCCGGTGACTCGCTGTGCGGTCAAACCTTTTTCGTGAACTCCGCTGGCAAGACATTGGGCAATGGGCTGAGTGTTCTGAATCGACAGGGACAATTTGCCCATCACGCCTCATTGCACGACGGACTAGCGGCCCACCAACAACCAGCGATTCTTTATTTGCCAAGGCAAGGGTCGATCCGGCCCTCGAGGGCTGCAAGGGTGGGGCCAGCCCAACACCGCCGGTAATACCGTTGAGGACGACGGCCTGAGGGAAGGAAACCCGCAATCTAGTGTTGAGGCATCCGGTCCGACCAAAATCTCTGGAATTACACCAAAAAGCTGAAGCAATCAGAGACTCAAGCCTGTGCGCATCGCCATCATGGATTCCAACGACCCGAGGTCGATAACGGACACATTGCTCTGCCAAAAGCTCAAGAGAGCGACCACCGGCGCTGAGAGCGACGACCTCGAATTCTTCGTGGTGCTGGTCAATAACCTCAAGCGCCTCGTAGTGCGATTGATCCCGTAGAACCAAGCAGAACAACCTGTGTACTCATGTGTCAGTTCACTGAAAGAAGGATTTCTACGGCGCGCCCAAGATAGGCATCGACCGGACCCATTGCATAGGCTTTCTTACCGCGTGTGGGCTTTGAAAAGCGTATGCCGAACATCGTCAGCAACCAGATCCTCACGATCATCAAAGAAAGCTGCAATCTGATCCAGAAGGTCATCAACCTGTTCAGCGTTGTAGCCAATTCCGAACGGGGATGGAAAAACGCTGTCCATAGGGGCGGAGCAGACGCGGATACAGTGTCGTCGCGCGGTCGGCTACCTTTTCGTACCACGCGCCTTCACCATTAACAGCGATGTGGTCGGCACGGTCGCGCTGGACAAAAAGCAGCTTCAAGTCGACTCATTGCCGCATCCACCGCTTGGGTGTCATAGCCATTGCGTTGCCTTGGGAAGGACGCTTGACGAACCTGTTCAGCACTGAACTGTTCAGCCGGAAGCCCTCCTTCATATGCATGACGAGCATCGATGAAGAACTCATCTACGGCATCCTTACCGTAACCGCGCCGGAAAATTCCCGTAGTCGGGAAAGCGTCGCCCATCACTTCCCTCTTTGTGTGCACTATTTTCACGTGCACTCTGACGTCACGCTCACGGTTACTAACAGCCGTTGCGAGCTGACCGCAAGCCCCGTCGATATCGGAACCACGTGATGTCTCGAATCGTTGTCGAGATTCCATTGTCTCGCAGCGTCTTCACAAATGCATCCTGCGCCCGACGGGTGGATGCAGTCCAGATCGAACCAGGGTGGGATTCAAAGGAATGGATTGACGTGTGCCCATCCCCTGCCCCTCTTATTGAGCTCATCTCGCCAACAATTGGGCACGCCAAACCTGATCGTTCAGTGTCTTTAATCAGCGCATATTCAATAGAAACTCGCCGACCAGTAGCCACAAAGTATCTGCGCGGCGTCCAGAAGCTCTCCTACTTTCCACCTGGAATTGATGGGGATGAGCTCATCGCGAAGGTCATCATCCGGGGTGTGCAGTGAGACCGCAAGAGTGACCGGAAGACCTTCTTGGGTGAGACGATCAATTGCTGGGGAACCAAAACCAAATCCGTTGAAACCGTTACATTCCGTGCAGACATCCCAAAACCGGCAGGACGCAGGATCGATGATGCGAGTGAAGAGCTGCGACTACTCGCCTTGTAGTTCGCTAAAGGCCTCCCATTCCCATAAAGACCACATTTGACAGGTGTGTTTGGAGAGCCCCCAACCAGCCCTTCTTCACAAGCCTGGTGGGCAGCGCGAACTTGGTCAATGATCTCTGCGGTTGAAAGATTTCGGGTGAGCCCCATCTGACCCGTAGCGCAGAAAGGGCAGCCCATACCGCATCCAGCCTGGGAAGAGATGCAGAGCGTCGTACGGTCGCTGTAGCGCATCAAAAACAGATTCGACGCGGGCACCATCATAAAGTTCCCATAGGTGCTTGAGTGTTTCCCCGCCATCAGCTTCCAGAACAGCAACCTCTCGGACAAGAGGTGGAAGGAGAGTCGATTCAATGAGATCGTGAGCACTCTTTGGCATACGTCCGTCATCAAGGCAGGATTGCTGATATGACGCTCAAAGTAGTGGCGCGACAACTGATCAGCACGGAAGGAAGGAAGCCCGGCCTCGGAGACAAACTCCTTGCGTTCCTTCTGATCAAAATCTGCGAGGTGGCGAGGAGCCTTACCGCGCCGACGCGCTGTAAAAGTAACTCGAGGCTTCGCATCAGGCGAGGTCGCACCTTCAGGTAACTGGTCGGTTGGGCGAACTTCTCGTCTTGCTCGATTGGTTGTGCTCATTCGTTGCTCCTCCTCTCCCCGTGCATAGCCTAGTCGCATGCACCCTCATGTGCTTTCATTCAGATGCGAAGTTAACGCAAAGCGAAAATAAAGATCACATAGAAAAACCGGGGCGGTCATCACTAGAGAATCGACACGATCAAGCACGCCGCCGTGCCCTGGGATCAATGCTGACATGTCTTTGAGCCCAACCTCACGCTTAATCAAAGATTCGGTGAGGGTCCCTCAATCGTCGCACACACGCAGCCACAGACACCGGCAATGACACCCCACCACCACGTTGCAGCCCAGCAGCATGAAGCCACCGATTCCAGTGAGGATGCAGAAAAGCAAAGAACCGATGAAGCTTCCCAGGACTTCTTTCGGAGAGAGCTGCGGTGCCATGGGGTGTTTACCAAACATAATCCCCGCAAGCCATCCACCGATGTCATTGAAGCAGGTGACAAGGACATAAACACCGATCACCGCGGGCGAGCGAAAAATCTCGCAGCAAGAGAACAACAAAGCAGGCCAAGAAAGGAACGTAGACTGCGCTGAAAAACACTCGCAATGATGTCAGTGATTCTGGAAGGAGTCGGCGCATCAACCAATCTCCATGCGACGACAGCAAAACCGTCAAGTACAGCGCCATTGTGACGGCCTCGGGTCCCAAGAACCACGCGCACACCATCATCCTGATTGCGCCAAGATACAGCGGCGCCATGGCAAGACGCGTCCCCACGCGAGCAAAGGCTCCACCCAGCTCCCATAAAACCAAGGAGTGCAATGCAGCACAAAGGCAACAAAAATACCTTGAACAACAAGCAGGAAGCAACAAGAAGAGCAATCAGTACGACAGCAGAAGAAACCGCTGCCGGAAGGTTCCTTCCCGCTCGCCCGGTGGGTGCAGGGTTGAGTGTTTTCGCGCGGCTCCGGAGAGAAGACGCGCGAAAAACACTGAGGGACGCGGTTGATGGGATGAAGCCGACATCAGATTGTCAGGAGTTCGCTTTCCTTCGTAGCCAAGAGCTTGTCGATCAGTTCAACGCGTGCCTTCGTAGCGGATTCGAGTGCCTTTTCTGCGCGTTCGACCTCATCCTCACCTGCATCGCCGTCCTTCTTCAGGCGATCAAGAGCTTCCTTGGCCTTGACGACGGATTGAGCGAACAGAAACGCGAGCATCTTTCGGCCTTGTTCTTCGCCTGCTTCACGTACTCCTTACGACGCTCTTCAGTCAGCGCAGGCAGAACAACGCGGACAACATTGCCGTCATCGGTGGGGTTGACGCCCAGATCCGACTCACGCAGGGTCTTAATGATTTCCTGAGTCGCGGTGCGGTCGAAAGGGAGAAAATCAGAACCGTGCGGGCCTCGGGAATCTGGAAAGAAGCGAGTTGCTGCATGGGCGTAGGAGCACCGTAGTAGTCAACCAAGAGCTGTTCAAACATGCCAGCATTTGCGCGGCCAGTACGGATATTTCCGAACTCATGGCGGGCAGCCTCGACCGTCTTATCCATCTTGTCTTCTGCTTCGAGCAGGATGTCATCAATCACGGAAGTGTTCCTTTCAGTGTGATTCGCTGAGCTACAAGCGTACCGATTTTTCGGCCCTCGTAGCGCTGCAGTAACGTTACCAGCTTCGGACATGCCAAAGACGCGCATTGTGAGACCGTTTTCCCGCCCAAGAGCAAACGCTGCCGCATCGACAACCTTCAGGCCTCGACTCAAGGCATCCTGGTAGGTGACAAAGTCAAGTTTCTTCGCATCGGGATTGATACGGGGATCGTCATCATAGACGCCGTCCACACCATTCTTTGCGACAAGCAGTTCATCGCAATGAGTTTTCCAGGCTCGCTGCGCGGAGACGGTATCGGTGGAGAAATACGGAAGGCCCGCGCCGGCACCGAAAAAGAACGACACGGCCTTTCTCCAGTGACGGATTGCGCGCAGAGGAATATAAGGTTCTGCAACCTGCTGCATGGCAATAGCACTCTGGACACGAGCGGGAACACCGGATTGTTCAATAAAGTCTTGAAGCGCCAGTGCATTCATGACGGTTCCGAGCATCTCTATGTAGTCGGCGCGGGAGCGGTCAAGTCCCTGCCGAGAGAGCTCAGCACCACGGAAAAGTTACCGCCACCAACGACGACCGCAACCTGGATCCCTGCGTGAACGGCATCTGCGATCTGTTCTGCGATTGAACGGACTCACTGTGGGATCGAGGCCGACGGAACCTCCGCCAAAAAGCCTCACCTGAGAGTTTGAGCAGGACACGACGAGCAGCTGGCATGGATTCTTCTCCTTGAATATGTGCTGAGTCGAAAGATATAGGGCGATGGCCCCGCCAGCAGCGGGGCCATCACACGAAATCAGGCGCCGACGTGGACGCGCACGAACTGGGTGACCTTTGCACCAGCCTCGCGCAGGACCTGTCCGACGGACTTTGAAGGATCGCGGGCAAATGCCTGATCGACCAAGCAATTGTCCTTGTAGAACGCTTCGAGGCGTCCCTGAACGATCTTCGGAACGATGTGCTCGGGCTTGCCTTCCTCAAGGGTGATCTTCTCGAGGGTTGCGCGCTCCTTGTCAAGGACATCGGCAGGAACCGAGTCGCGATCGAGGTAGGCGGGCATGTAAGCGGCGACGTGCATCGCGATATCGTGGGCAACGCCTGCACCTGCTGCGTCGGTGACGACGAAGACACCAACCTGCGGAGGCAGGTCAGGGCTGGTCTGGTGCAGGTAGAGATCAACGTTCTCGCCCTCAACGCGGATCACGCGGCGGATCTCAAGCTGCCGATGACAGCGGCCATAGCATCAAGCTGATCCTTAACGGTGGAGTCGCCCATGGGGCTGCGAGCAGTGAGTCAACATCAGATGCACCGGAAGCAACTGCGGCTTCGAGCACCGACTTGGCGAAGTCAATGAACTTCTGGTTCTTTGCGACGAAGTCGGTCTCGGAGTTGACCTCAACCATAACGCCCACGCCATCCTGAACCGAAGCGGCAAGCAGACCTGCAGAGGCCTGACGACCTTCACGCTTGGACAGAGACTTTCAGACCCTTGAGGCGAATGATCTCGAGAGCTCTTCTCGGCATCGCCTTCGGCTTCCTGGAGCGCCTTCTTGACGTCCATCATGCCTGCGCCGGTCTTCTCGCGCAGAGCCTTCACATCAGCGGCAGTGAAATTAGCCATTACTGAATTCCTTTCTCAGCTCAGTCCTGTGCAGGCTTTTCGGACTCTTCGGCAACGGCTGCTGCTGCGGACTCGTCAGCTGCAACTTCACCTTCGAGGAGTTCGCGCTCCCACTCAGCCAGAGGCTCGACTGCGGAGGAATCAGAAGCATTCTTACGGCCGGCGCTGCGTGCAAGCAGGCCTTCAGCAACTGCGTCTGCGATCACGCGGGTCAGCAGCGCAACTGCGCGAATTGCGTCGTCGTTACCGGGAATGCGGTAGTCGACCTCATCCGGATCAGCATTGGTGTCCAGGATGGCAACGATCGGGATGTTGAGCTTGCGAGCTTCAGAAACAGCGAGGTGTTCCTTCTTGGGGTCAACGATCCACACTGCGGAGGGAACCTTGGCCATATCGCGGATACCACCGAGGGTGCGAGCGAGCTTGTCCTTCTCGCGACGCATCATGAGCAGTTCCTTCTTGCGCGGCCCGAAGATGCCACATCGTCGAAGTCGATCTGCTCGAGTTCCTTCAGGCGCTGGAGGCGCTGGAAACGGTGGAGAAGTTGGTGAGCATACCACCGAGCCAGCGGTGGTTCACATAGGGCATGCCAACGCGCTGTGCCTGCTCGGCGACAGCTTCCTGTGCCTGCTTCTTGGTGCCGACGAAGAGGATGGTTCCGCCGTGTGCAACGGTTTCCTTGACGAAGTCGAAGGCAATATCGATATCGGCAATGGTCTGCTCGAGGTCGATGATGTAGATGCCGTTACGCTCGGTCAGAATGAAGCGCTTCATCTTCGGGTTCCAACGACGGGTCTGGTGCCCGAAGTGAACGCCAGATTCCAGAAGTTGGCGCATGGTGACGATTGCCATTGCATCGTCCTTTCCCCGCTGAGCGGGACCAGGGGGTTTCCCGGTTTTCCGGTTAATGTGCCTTTCGGCCCTGGTGCCACGACGTTGCGACCCATTGGACCGTGACGCAACTGCCCCGGCACTTTCACTCCGTGAGGTGCTCGGAAAATGGCACGCGAAGTCATCCGCATAGCGAATGCTGTTCAATCCTACCGTATTCGCGAAGGAGATCTCGGCTTTCAGAAGGTGCGCAATGACGAAATTCAGCTTGTGATTGCTCACTTTTTATCCACAGGGTATACGCCCTCTCCGTGTTTTCCACAGATCTCAAGCATGCTCATGCATACAGATGTCTTTTTAAAGAGATTGTGGTCTATGGCGATATTCCCCTGATCTTCGAAAAATCTGACACACATAGGGAGTGGCAACACTCGTTGCCTGCGCATTTCTAGGCTTACCGGCATACGGTGTCACCTGCCCCATTCCGCTTCTCGCAGTGGCACCAGCCTTTTAGAGGCGGCTTCACCCTGGTTAAAGCTTTTAACCCACCGGATAGACCCTGGCTGGAGTGGTTCCCGAGGCGATGGCTCAACCTCCATAACCCCCAAGGCGCAATCGAATCACCATGCGACGGCAGGGGTGATCTACAGCGCTGAGCTCGCTGGCCGAAAAGGTTCTTTCAATTGACTGTGGCGGGATCCATTCTGACTTTTCGAACCGGTGGTTACCACGCTGCGCACCGGCCAAAGTGTGAAACGAGGAGAGCAAATTGCCTCAGCTCCTCCCTTGGGGAGCGAATGGACAAGCAAATCTATCCGAGAAGGACAGATTCATTGGGGCGCAAAAATCTCGCGCACTCGATATATCAACCCATTGCGAATGCTCACTGGGCACCCCAGGCTTAAAACCCTTTGAACACACTAGGCACGCGGGTGCGCTTGTCGATAGATCGCACTTAGACGCTGGGCGTCAACATGCGCATATCTCTCGCGTCGTTTGAGCGAGGAATGCCCAAGCATTTCTTGTACCGCCCGAAGATCGGCTCCCCCGCCCAAAAATATGCGTTGCTGCGGTGTGCCGAAGGGCGTGAGGTGCAATATCTCGAACCCCCGCACGTGCGCACATCCGGTGGAGCATCTCGGATTACGCGCGGATCGATGCGTTTGCCTTTGTCACCAACAAAGAGCGCCTTCCCTGCTTCGGGATGGGCCAACTCTGCCTTGGCCCATTAAGCCAACGCTGAAGGGCGTTGAGACAAGTTCGTAAAGGGAACAATGCGTTCCTTTGTTTTACCAATCACGCGAAGGGTCATTCCTGTTGATCAACCGAAGTCGTATCCAAGGAGCAGACTTTCGCTCACACGCATTCCAGTCGCGTAAATAGTTTCCAGAATTGCCCAATCTCGTACTGTTGCTGGTGAGGGGTCATCACTGGCTTGGAGCGCAGCGCATGCAAGGAGGCGTTCGGTGTCAGAAACTGTTTGGACCTGAGGAAGCTTCTGATCACCGCGAGCGCTCAGTGACGAGCAGCCCAGGATCAGTTGCGAGATAACCCCGACGGTGTGCCCACGCCGTGAATGAGCGTATCGAGGCAGTCTTTCGTGACACAGTTGAGCGTGAGTTTCCCTTGCGAAGTTCATCTGCAAGCCACATGCGAATTGCGCGCAAGGTAACGACGTCATTGACGTTTTCTACTGTGAGCTCTTCAGTATCGGTTTCTTCGAGAAATGAGTGTAAGTCTCCGATATAGGGCACGCAGGGTATGCGGAGAAACTGCAGCATTTGCGCGCAGGTAGGTCTCCCACGCTTCCAACAGTCTCTCTTCCATACCGTGCAGTTTAGCGATGTGGGGATTTACTTCGGTGCCAGCCGCGCTCATCGTTTGCGACATAACCTTCTAATTGAAGTCGGGCAAGCGCGATCTTCACGCCTCCTCATCCAGACCAGCAGCAACCGCCGCTCTTTCAATTGTCATTGAACGCCTCTGCGGAAGCGCCTCAAATACTCTGCGCATCAGCGGTTCGAGTGCATCAATCCCCTCATCGGGGGCTGTTGGGTCCCCAAATAGTGGCATTTGGTTTTCTTCAGGGAGCTTCTCTCCGATCATGTCGATGATATCTGCCCAATCGCGAACGAGTATTCCCCGTTACGTAAGAGCTCGTGGACGCCTCGTGAAGCCTCGGAATAGACCGAACCGGGAACTCCGCCAACGGGGGTCCCCATCTCTAGTGCCCAACGCAGTTGCTAGCGCACCCGAGCGTGGAGAAGCCTCGACAACAACAACGCCAGCAGCAGCTGCGGCTATCAGGCGGTTCCTTCCTAGAAGCGCCATTTTGCAGGGCCGGAAAGTGCAGGGGACTTCTGATACTAACGCCCCTCCACTCCCTCAAAATGGCACGAAAGAGATCAGCTATTGCTGGCTGGGTACAGGTTTCCCAATCCACCAGCCATGTAGGCGCAGGTATGGCCTCGAACATTAACGCTTCCTGGTGCACCGCGGTATCTATTCCTATTGCCCCACCAGAGATTGTGCAGTAACCGCGATGAGACAGCTCTGAAGCCAGTTCACTTGCTACTTCGTTTCCATAGTGCGATGAGGCTCGAGCGCCAACGATTGCGATAGCGGGTGACTTCGGCATTTCTCCGATCACCCAGAGCAACCGAGGCTGTGACTCACCTAGTTTTTCAAAGCCACCTGGCCACTCAGGATCGCTCGGAAGAACAAGACGCCCACCGATTTTATTCAAGATTTCCAATTCAATGCGTGGATTCGCAGCCAAAGCGCGCGGTCGCCAACGCTTCCAGCAGGAACGAAATACTTCTTCCTCACTTCTCAAACACTGAGGGATTACCAGCGTCGAGGCCAAAATCCAAGATTTTGCTTCTTCGTCTCCCAAACGCAGTCGTAAAAGATCAAGGTGCGCATCCGATGGTTCACTCACGCTATTCCACCAGATTTCGTCGAGTAGTTCTGGTGTCTCATCCGATGCCATAGTTCTCCCCTCCTTGCCTGAGCTGGAGAGCAGCAGAGAACTCATCCAGTCCAATCGAGTTTTTTTCCCGAATAATCTGCGCACGTCCACATGAGTCGCAGTAAGCGATCCGCTCCCCTCATTGAGAGCCGACCTTGATCAACTGAGTGATCGATCATGCTTAGGGATCTGATCCGAAGGCGGGTGAAGCGATCGAATCCACGAGCCCGCAACATCCCGATTCAGACGCCACTGAGTACCTTTGAGCCGGTGAGCAGCTCGTTCACGCGCTTCGCAGACCTTGTCTTTGAGTGCATGCGAAGTGAAGTGAGATGCACAAGCAAGATCCGCCTGACTAGAAACACGCATCGACAACGTGATGTCTGATGCGATCAATCAGAGGTCCTGAAAGACGTGCCAGGTAACGCCTCCTTTGGATGGAAGAGCAGGAATACGAACGAATCTGTCCACCCAGGTGCCCACACGGACATGGATTTGTCGCCATCACCAATTGGAAAGAAGCCGGGTAACGTGCCGTATGGCCTGAACGCTGATACGCACCCAACCTGACTCCAGTGGCTGTCGAAGAGAATCCAGAACCGCCGGCGCAAATTCTGTCGCTTCATCAAGAAACAGAATTCCGGCGTGTGCCAATGAGGCGGCACCTGGGCGGATGACACCGCTGCCTCCACCAACCATTGCGGGGATCGACATCGAGTGATGTGGAGCTTGAAATGGAGGTTCTGTAAGCAATTGCCCGCTACTCAAGTCCCCGGCAATCGAATGAATAGCGCTAGCGGTTAAGGCATCACTGGCTCGAGTTCTGGAAGGATTGAAGGAAGTCTGGAAGCCATCATTGTCTTCCCGCTTCCGGGTTCCTGATCATCATCAGATGATGGCCGCCCGAGGCCGCGATGGCGACAGCCTCGATTGCCGAGTTATGTCCGCGTACTTCAGAGAAGTCTCCTGCTCCCCCACTTCGCGTTCTTTCTTCCTCAGCGTTTTTAGGCACCGATTCTTGAGCGACTACCCCAAGTACTCGTGCTCGTTTTGCCTGCCCACCGAATGCCTGGACAAAGTCCGCGAGGTGCGCGAATGCGCACACTTCTATCCCTGGAACAAGAAGGGCTTCGCTGCGTGCCTCAAGAGGAACGAATACTCTGGTAATACCTGATCGTCGCGCCGAAATTACCGCGGGCAGAATTCCCGGAAGAGTATGCAGACTACCGTCCAACGCAAGTTCGCCAATGAAGACTTCACCTGCAACTCCTGCGCTTTGGATCTTCGACGTCGCCAGAAGTATCGAGGCAGCAATGGAGAAATCAAAATCCGAGCCCGATTTTGGAAGCCCGGCGGGAGAAAGTCCGACCGTAACGTGTCGGTCGAGAACCTCCAATTCACAGGCCTGGAGCGCTGAGCGAACGCGATCGCGCGCTTCTCTTAAGGATGCATCCGGAAGCCCAACAAGGGTGAAATTCACCAGCCCGCGGCCGACATGCGTTTCAACGTCAACGATATTTCCGTCTAAGCCCACCAGAGCAATTGCGCGAGTACGTGCAAGTGAAGAAGTCACGCGATCCCCTGAGCCATTCAATCTTCGGGGGATATCGCAAGAAATCTACAGTTCCGCCTTCTCGCAGTTCTTGTCCGCAGGCTCTGGGCACCGTCAACGCAATAATGTCTATACGCAGTTTTGAGAAGAGCCTGCGCTGGCGAGCCCACTGGGCCGCGAGGCGGCGCAGTTTCAGTACCTTCCGAGTATCAATTGATTCGAGTGCACTGCCATAGCCGATACCGACGCGAGTACGCACCTCGACAACGACTGCGGTATTTCCTCGCGAGCCAGAATGTCGAGCTCTCCGCGGTTTGAGTCGCGCCAATTGCGTTCAAGAACTTCTAATCCTTGTTCTTCAATGAAACGACACGCATATTCTTCCCCCGCTTGACCGAGGTATTTTCTGTAGTCCACCACAGCTCCTTCCCACTGAAGGAAGGATGACAAAACAGGGATCTCCGGGAACTGCTCACAAGAAATTCTGTGGAAAACACCGATGAGGTGTCAGCCCTGTGGACAATACGCCTGCCGAAACAACGAGATGCGCAAACAGACAGAGAAGCACGCATCGGATTACCCGATACGTGCTTTCGAATAGCAACACGAACTTATGCGAGAGGTAGCTCTGGCTTGTTGAGTTCCTCGACGTTGACATCCTTATAGGTGACAACTCGCACTGAGTGTACGAATCGTGAGGAACGGTAAATATCCCCAGACCCATGCATCGGTCAGGGTCAATTCAAAAAGATATCCCCGCCAACGGGACGGGCCTGCACATCGACGTGGTTACACAGGGTAGAAGCGACGTTCAGTTTCGACGACGTACTTGAACAAACCAATGACATCGCGATATTCGCGAAATAGTTCAAGTTCGAGGTTGTTTTCATACGATTCGATATCGCCAGCCATGATCGCCTCCTGTGTTGCTCCAAGTATCTTAGAGCGCGACCGAGTAATTCAGCCTTCGACACCCGGAAGCCGCCATGAGCGCCGGTGAAGCTCCGAGGGGCCCAAACGCTTCAAAGCATCGATATGTGCGGCCGAGGAATAGCCTTTGTTCGACTCCCATCCATATCCGGGGTCCTCGTATTCTTCCATCAAGCGGTCGCGAAAAACTTTCGCCGCAACTCGAAGCAGCAGACACCGTCGCACACGATGCATCTGCCTTAACACGAGTAAGAACTTTTGGGGGTAGAGACCGTGGGATAAAGCGGACCATCAAGATCCTCAAAAAGGTCCGGAGAATCGCTGAGCCAGTCGTGGCATCCGTCCAAAATGACAAGATCTGCTTGAAAACCTCGATCGGATGCGGCCTTTAACGCACGCCGTCCGGCAAGTCGAAGCGCGGCGATAATTCCATAACGATCGATCTCATCATTGCTTGCCTGACCAATTTCAATGCAGGGACTCCACTGAAAAACAGGCTCATATAAAGCCTCGCGCGCGCGAAGACTAAGCATCTTCGAATCAGCGAGCCCCGGAAGAACTGGAATCCCGGCAGGAGGAGCGAAAGCCAAACCAACGCATACCGGACCTGCAAGAGATCCGCGTCCAACCTCGTCCATGCCGGCAACCACGCCGAAACTGCCTTGGAGCTCTTCTTCCCACTCACGGGTGGGAGTAATTTTGGACGAGCGCTTCGGTGCTTTCCCGCGGCTCGAGGGAAGCCTGCTTGGATGCGTTCATTTGGCATCGGGGAACGTCAGCGAAAACCGAGCGATCCCCAACCAGCTCAGGCGATTGCTCGGCCAGATCACTGCGAAAGCACGCCCGACTACTGCACTTTCTAGGCACATATGGGGTTTGCCCGTTCCCCATGTGATAACGAGAATCCGCAGAATTCGAACGGTTGTCTCCCATAACCCACAGAGAGCCTTCAGGAACAGTGACGTCAAACGTTATTGACGAGGCCGCACCGTTGTTGGCAATGTAGGGGCTCGGTGATCGTGACCCTGTTAACCTGAAGCTTGCCATCCGCCGTACAGCAAGTCACGTGATCGCCGCCCAGGCCGATAACTCGCTTCACTCAGGGTTTGTTCTCCGCCCGCAGGAAGCAATCCGGTAAATTCAGCGGCTTTTCGCAAAGGCGAAGAGGCACCTGTTTCGTTCTTGGCAAGCCATCCCAAAGTGTCATCAAAAACGACAACATCTCCACGCTTGATATCCCCCGTGAAGTGGGGAAACACGAGATACAGCGATGCGGTCTTTTTTCAACCAGAGTATTACGCATCGACGCAGAGGGGATCCAAAAACCTGCACAAAGGAAAGCGCGTAGAAGCGAGGAGATCACCAGGGCACAGACGACGATGACGGCAAGCTCACGCAGCCAATTAAAGGGGTTTTTCCGTGCCCGGCGTTCTTCGCGCTCGATGTCCTTAATCGAAGGGCCGTGAGCGACCGGCATTCGGACGGTTCTCCCGATGCGCCTGATCGACTCTAAACAGATCCCTTTCCTATGTCTACCGTAAATTCTCACGTATGTGAAAACCCGGCATCCTTTAAGGATACCGGGCTTATATCGCGAGCGAGTGTCACTCGGCAGATCCGGAGCGGTGCTCCCTTGATCTTTGCGGCCTACCGTGGCGCTCACGCAGGTAGTAGAGCTTTGCGCGGCGCACGTCGCCCTTGGTCACGACCTCGATCTTGTCGATCGTGGGTGCGCAGGGGAAGCAGTAGCGCTCAACACCGACACCGAAGGAAACCTTGCGGACGGTGAAAGTTTCGGAAACACCGTGGCCACGGCGTGCAACAACAACGCCCTGGAAAAACCTGGATACGCGAGCGGTTACTTCGATAACCTTCACGTGAACCTTAACGGTATCGCCTGCACGGAAAGCAGGGATGTCTTCGCGCAGCGATGCTGCATCGACGGCGTCCAGCTTTTTGCATTTTTCACTCCCTTGACGCTTCTGCCGCAGGTCAGTCACGTCTTTTCGGCAGGTCAAGCCTGCATTTCTTCTGTATCTGTATGATCCGGCGGCCCCCACGGCGGGTAACGCCACACACAGACCGTACAATTTTGCCACAGCTCGGGTACTAAAGAACACCCCGAAAGCCCAGAAGTGTGAGTACGTAGCGGTGATTTCGTCAACTTTGCGCGGGGCGAATCATGACAACTATCGGTGGCCTCGGTATTGGCACTCAAACGGAAACGACGCCTTCCTGCCTTTTTAAAACCGTAGCTTTAGCGATAGAAACGCTGTGCGCGCTCGTTATAGATGTGTGTTCCTAAAACGATTTGGCTCACACCTTCTTCTCTGGCAATGCGAATCGTATGCTCCAAAATCGCTCCAGCAATACCAGTCCTGTGAACTTCTGCGCGCATAGCACTTCGAAAAGGTAGGGCAGCGTGATCATCCAAGGGATACTTGCCATTTCACGCGGCATTTCCTTCGGACTATTCAGGAAAAATCAAAGTGTAGGCAATCAGCTGGCCTTCACTCTCTGCAAGGAAACAGCGAGCATTGGGATCAGCAAGATATTCCTCAAAAACCTGAGGATTCAATCCATCAGAAATAAAAAGCCTGGACATCTTCCTCAGAAATAAAGTCCGGGGGCGCCATGGGGAAAAGTCAGGCTGGCGAGCTCACTGATGCGCTCGGCCTCGTCGGGGCGCGCGGCGCGGAATCTCAACGGGAGCAACGCGACCCTCGCGCATCAGCACACCGTTTTCCGCCAGTACTTCCCTGTCCCGGGTACTCAGTTGATCAGCCGAAGAGCGCGCTATACGGGCAACGATATCCGGGCGTCGTTGCGCTGTTCGTTCAAGGCTACGATCTAGACGCCAACGATCGATCTTTGCGTGGTCACCGGACATCAATACATCGGGAACCTGGTGCTCGCGCCATTCTTGCGGCTTTGTGTAAACCGGGTATTCCAAGAGGCCAATACCGCTGTGGGATTCTTCAACCAGAGAGTCAGGGTTCCCAATCACTCCATCGATCAAGCGGCCAACAGCTTCAACCAAGACCAAGGCTGGCACTTCCCCACCATTGAGGACGTAATCCCCGATGGAGAATTCTTCAACCACGATGCCACGGTCACGGTAGTGATCAGCAACGCGCTGATCAATGCCTTCGTAGCGTCCACACGCAACGATGATCTCGATCTGAAATGCGAAAGTTCCTCAGCTTTTTCTGGTTAAAAGGGGATTCCCTGAAGGTGTGGGGATTGCTAAAACGCACTTTCCGGGCTCTGCTCCGACTGACGGTGTCCAGCGCCTCTCCCCAGACATCAGGCCTCATGACCATACCCGGCACCCCCACCGTGCGGGGTGTCATCAACCGTTCGGTGACGATCGCTGAGTCCACGAACGCAGGTCGTGGACGTGAATGTCCAACTGGCCGCTTTGACGCGCCTTCCCCCATAAGAGAGGTCAAGCGCAGCAAAGTACTGCGGGAAAATACTCAGCAGATCGATACGCATAGGCTTCCTTTTTCCTCAGCGGGCCTCAATGGCTTGATCGTCAAAAAGCCCGGGGAGCGGCTCGATCGTCACAGTACCGTTTGGGATATCAACAGTGGGAACAAGTTGATGGACGAAGGGAACCATGACAGTGCCTGCGGAAGTCTTTACTAATAGGGAGATCCTGAGCGGCCCCCATTTGGAGCCCTTGAACCACGCCCAGTTCATTTCCTGAGGATCAACTGCGCGCAGGCCCTTGAGCTGGTGCGGGTACCACGCGTCTTCTTCTTCCTCATCGACAAGCAGACGAGCACCGCGCAATGCTTCGGCGATCCTCGCGGCTGAAACCTCATCGAAAAGAGCGATCACACGATCTTTTGCTGACGAATTGAAGATAGCGTGAGCATGGGAAAATCCGCATTCGAGGTCGAGAAGCTTTCTCCAGGGGTAAAAGCTGCGGATCGTCGCTTGAATATCCACAATGACTTCCCCACGCAGTCCGTGTGCGGGTCCGATCTGTGCTGCCGTCATGAGCATGGGATGAATCCTTTTTCGAGGGGTATGCCAAACGGGGACCTGTTTAAGCCAGGTCCCCGTTTGAGATCACTAAGTTGTCACTCGCGGTCGGTGTCAACGACATCAGCGCGAACGTTTCCCGGGGAGAAAGCGCGTTCATTACCGTGCGCAGCGCACGAGCCGTACGACCTCCGCGGCCGATGACACGCCCCAGATCCTCAGGGTTCACGCGAACCTCAAGCATCTGCCCGCGACGCATATTGCGAGAAGAAACCCGCACGTCTTCGGGGTGATCAACGATTCCGCTGACCAGGTGTTCGAGTGCATCAGCGAGCATGATCAGGCTTCCTCGCCGGCTTCTTCAGCCTTGGGCTCTTCTGCAGCTTCTTCAGCGGCAGCGGCCTGTGCGGCTTCCTCTTCAGCCTTGCGAGCAGCTTCTTCCTCAGCCTTCTTGGCGGAGGCGTCTGCCTTGCGCTTCTCAGCAGCGGCTTCGGCGTCCTTGATCGCCTGAGCAGCCGCGGCTGCCTTGTCGGCGTCTGCGTACTGCACGCGGGACACTGCGTCTGCTCTGCCATTGAAGCGAGCGATGTCACCGGTCAGGGACCAGCGGGTTACGAACCTGGTCCGAAGGCTGTGCGCCAACGCCGAGCCAGTACTGAACGCGGTCAGACTTGATCTCGATGGTCGAGGGGTTCGGGGTCGGATCGTACAGACCGACCTCTTCGATGACGCGTCCGTCACGCTTCTTGCGCGAGTCAACGACAACGACACGGTAAACGGGTGCATGGATCTTGCCCATGCGCTTCAAACGAATGCGAACTGCCACTGTTGTGGTCACTCCTGTTTCAAATCGGTGTGGAATAGACATACGTCAGGTAGGAAACACAGACGATGATTGTCCGGGACGCGACGAACTCAGATGAGAGGGCTCTTCGCACGTCGAGTACAGCGATTAATTATGCCAGTTTTAGCCGGTCTTTCCGAAGCCAATCGGCGCCAGACTCAGCCAATTCACGGTGGTCTTGGTCACCGCTCAGGCGAAGACGCCGAAGAAGGTGCAACAAGCTCTCCGCCTCGACACAGCCAAAGGGGTGCGAAGCGCATCAATGTCGTCGGGACAGGCTGAGTACCCGACGAGGTCAGCGCGTCCTCCAATTAGCCCTTCGTCAACCCCCAAATAGCGGCGCGTTTCCAGCGTTGCCCTTTGGAGAATTTCGCGAGGCCTCAAACCCAAGTTCACCCCTAGGCGCGCAGTTCCGCCAGGATACTTCCGGGTTGTTGGTAGCCCCCGTATCACTTGCGGGTAAGACCGTAATTCCAGAGTCAAAGAGCTCTTGAGCCTGCTCGTATCTGCGTTGCCACAGCGTATTCATTGTTGCTGAATACCGCGGATATTTGCGTGCCGCTTGCTCAGAAAATTCCTTGAACAATTCGCGCTGGAGCATGGTGACAGATACCGCGATCCCACGCTTTTTCGCTTCCTGGATCTGATCGATATCCATGCCACTGGCATGTCGATATCATCAACGCCTGCTTCAATGAGGTCATCGATGACGCGCGAGGAAAAGGCATGGACCGCCACGCGACCTCCGGCCTCGTGGACCCCGGCGACGGCCTCGATAAGGATTTCGCGAGGCCACAGGGGCTCAAGGTCAGCCTCTGCTCCCCCGCTACGGTCGATCCAATCGCCAACGATCTTCACCCACCCGTCGCCGCGCGCACACTCTTCACGCGCAGCATAGGGCAGCTCACGAACATCACTGAGCTCACGCGCAAGACCTCGGATATACCTCATTGGCCGAGCGATGTGACGACCACACCGGATGAGAGTCGGATAGCGGGGCTCGTCATTCACCCACGAAGTGTCAACGGGAGATCCGCAATCGCGCAGAAGAGTCACGCCGACGCGAAGCATGGCATCAAGTTGCTGACGCTGCTGAGCGCGGCCCAGAGACGCTGCAGCTGCACCAACACCGATGTGACAGTGAACATCTGCGAAAGCGGGCGCAGCCCACCCAGTCAGAACTTGCGAATAGGCAGGGATCTCATCGACGGGCGAGATTACTGGAGTTAAATTCCACTGACCCCTGACCCAACCTGAATCAGTAAAAAGATGCCCGTCGAAATACATCAGCCTCGGCCGAGCATGCGTCGGATATCTTCGGGAAGATCATCCAAGGTCGGGCGCGGCGCATTGGGCGCCTGCGCGGGTGTTTCAGTAACACCGAACGCGGACCCCGCCGGAGCTGAGGGACGCTGTTCGCGAGGAAGCATCGCCTCCAATTCCTGCTGACGACGCTTCGCCGGGTTACCACTTCGCGCCTTCTTCGCAACGCGTGCACGCTGAGCACGGTCCTTACGAGCCTGGGCCTTTTTGCTTCGCCTTACCACCGCTGCCGGGCATCAGAACCGAATCCGGGCATTCCTCCCGGACCCATCTGTCCCATCTGCCCCATCATGGTCTTTGCGGCTTCAAAAACGCTTGACTGGGTTATTGACCTCAGCGACCGTCACGCCTGAACCACGGGCGATGCGCGAGCGACGAGAGCCATTCAGAATCGAGACATCGGCACGCTCAGGGGAGTCGATTGAACGGACAATCGCTTCGACGCGATTAACCTCGCGCTCATCGAAGTTCTCAAGCTGATCACGCATCTGAGCCATTCCGGGGATCATCCCAGAACCTTCTTCATCGACCCGAGCTTGCGGACCTGCTGAAGCTGGCTGAGGAAGTCGTCAAGCGTGAGCTCACCAGACATGGCCTTCTTGGCCATCTTCTCAGCTTCTTCAGCATCCAAGCGCTTTTCGGCTTGCTCGATGAGCGTCATGATATCGCCCATATCGAGGATTCGAGACGCCATACGGTCGGCATGGAAACGCTCGAAGTCGTCCAAACCTTCACCCGTCGAGGCGAAGAGGATCGGAGCGCCCGTCACGCCACGCACGGAAAGCGCGGCACCGCCTCGGGAATCACCATCAAGCTTGGAGAGCACGACACCGGTGAAACCGACACCGTCACGGAATGCGATTGCGGTATTGACCGCATCCTGACCGATCATGGCGTCAAGGACGAACATGACTTCGTGCGGATTGACGGCCTGGCGAATCGCGATCGCCTGATCCATCATCTCTTGATCGACACCCAAACGGCCCGCGGTATCGACAATCACAACATCGATGCCATGAGTGATCGCATAATCCAAACCGGAACGAGCCACTTGAACCGGATCGCCAACACCGTTACCCGGTTCGGGTGCCCACACCTGAACGCCCGCGCGCTCACCGACAATTTGAAGCTGGCCGACGGCATTGGGTCGCTGAAGGTCAGAGGCGACAAGCAGAACGCTCTTCCCTCTTCGCGCAGCCACTTACCAAGCTTTCCGGCCAAAGTCGTCTTACCTGCACCCTGCAGACCTGCGAGCATGAAAACTGTCGGGCCGCGCTGGGCAAAATGCAGCTCTCGGGTTTCGCCACCCAGGATCTCAACAAGTTCATCGTGAACAATGCGGACAACCTGCTGACCGGGTTGAGCGCGCGGGAGCGAGACCGCTCCATATGCCTTCTCGCGAACCTGAGTGGTGAACTGGCGAACGACAGGAAGGGCAACGTCGGCATCGATCAGGGCACGACGAATTCGCCAATAGTCTGATCGACATCAGATTCCGTCAAGACTCCACGCGAACGGAGCCTCTTAAAGGACGCGGTCAAACGATCAGAAAGATCCGAGAAAAGCCACTGTGACTACTCCTCACGAGCACAATTTCTAAATAACTAAATGTCAAGGGTAGTGGGTTCTAGCTCACGATTGCACTCAACAAAGGACTGCGGATCGAAGGGCAGGGTCGTCGGGGCCCCTCCGAGTCCCACAAACTTGACGGGGACACCCAATGTTCGCTGGACTGAAACAACGATTCCGCCCTTTAGCTGAGCCATCCAGCTTGGACAGGACAATACCTGTGACTCCAGCGACTTCAGCGAACACTTCGGCCTGTCGAAGACCGTTTTTGACCGGTCGTCGCATCCAGCACCAGAAGGACTTCACTGACTGGGCGTGCTTTTTCCATCACGCGCTTGACCTTACCCAGCTCGTCCATGAGAGCAGACTTTGTCTGAAGACGGCCCGCGGTATCGACCATGACAACATCTGGCCCCGTCGAATGCCTTCTTCAACCGATTCAAATGCAACGGACGCCGGGTCGGCACCTTCGCGATCAGAACGGACGACATCAACGCCAACGCGACTTCCCAGGTCTCAAGCTGTTCAGCGGCAGCTGCGCGAGGGCTATCCGCCGCCTAGCAGAACCTCGTGTCCTTCGGCGCGGAAAAATGCGTGCCATCTTTCCAGTGGTCGTCGTCTTACCAGTTCCGTTAACGCCCACCATCAAGATCGTTGCAGGACCTGAACGCCGTCAACATCTCGAACTGCTAGGTTCACGGAGCGATCCATATCGGGATCAACGAGCTGGAGCAGTTCTTCGCGCAAAAGTGCACGCACAACCTGCGGATCTGTAGTGTTCTCAACCTTCACTCGCGTGTGAAGGGCTTCCATCAATTCATCGGTTGCTTCCAAGCCCAAATCTGCGACAAGAAGAGAATCTTCCATCTCTGCCCAGTCCGCGGCAGATAGATCGCCACGAGAGAGACAGAAAGAAGGATTTGCCCAGCTCCCGAGCGTGCCAAGCGCGCACGAAGACGTCCCATTCGTGAAGGAATGGATTCGGGGATCTCAATAGAGGCACCTTTCCGTCCGTTCCTCTTCAATTCCCGAGGCCGGGGTTTCCTCCGACGTAGAGACTTGCCCGGCAGAAGGGGCAGCATGGTCAGCAGTTTGCGCTGCAGGACCATCTCGGGAACGCTGGGCTCCTTCGACTTCACTTTCCTGAGCTTGCGGAAGCGAAGCCTCGGGGACAACGGAGGTCGATGGGGGCACTTCACTTTGTGTGCGTGACGACTTGAGCGAACGCACGACAAACGAAACAGCCGCGACAAGAACAACAATGATCCCGCCAAAATGATGGGGGCCACGGGGTTATGAATAAAGTCCATGACAGCCTGCATAGGGTCAATCTTCCCTCAGTGCGCTTCTCTATGCATCTTCGAGGTATCCCGGCCTCGGTTGGGGCGGGCTTCGCGTGTGCCCCACGCCTGGTGGCGATATCTTCAATGCGCTCGGTCATTGCTTCAACGGCTTCGAAACCTGGAAGGCCATCTGCCACCATGTACCCACGAGAGCCCTTTGAGGACTCAAGGACAGCGTTCATGTTCTCTTCACGAACGCTAATTTGCGGGATCTGGGCGATTTCCGTCCGGACTGATTCCGAAGATGGTCTCCACTGATCAGCGCTTCCGCCGGTGCAATGCAAAACCCTAAAATGACGGCCGAGGCGATGGCAGCATGACGATCATCGTGACGATAGACCGCAATTCCTTCAACTCATGCCTTAACTTTCCCATCCCACACGCGGCTGTGCCAAATGGACACGGTTTATTCGTTTCAATCATTGAGGCGCTGAGAAACCACACGCGTCACGCCATCTCTCATCGTCACGCCATAGAGTGCATCCGCAACTCCATCGTGCGTTTTTGGTGAGTGATGACAATCAGCTGCGAAGTCGTGCGAAGTTCTTTAAATATTTTCCAGCAGACGCGACAAATTGATGTCATCCAGCAGCTTCGACCTCATCCATCACGTAGAAGGAGAAGGACGAGCTTTAAAGATTGCAACCAAGAATGCCAAGCTGCCAAGGATCGCTCTCCGCTGCCTGAAAGCAAAGAAAGTCGCTTGACTTTCTTCCCAGCAGGTCGAGCCCTCAATCTCGATCCCTGTATCAAGCATGGAATCAGGATCGGTCAAAACCAGACGCCCCTCTCCCCCGGGAAAAAGAACGCCAAAAACATGTTCAAAGTGGCGCGCGGTATCCGCCCATGCCTCTTCAAATGCTTCCTGAACCAAGCGATCGACGTCATCAATGATTGTCAGCAGATCTGACTTGGATTTCTTCAGGTCCTGTACCTGGGCAACCAAGAACTCATGGCGTTTGGCAAGCGCTGCATGTTCTTCCAGGGCCAGTGGGTTCACGCGTCCAAGTTTTTCAAGCTCTTTCAGTGCTTGATCAAGTGTGCGAACCTGCTCTTCACGAACATAGAGCCGAGCGGGGACTTCAGCATCGTCTTCTGCCTCGACATCTGATTCTGGAGATTCTTCGCTCAAAACAGGAACAAGATTGTGCGGACTCCTGGTGCTCAACTCAGTTTCATCGCCTCTCAGGAGAGAGCTCCTCCATGGCACGCGTCTCAAGTTGTTCAACCGGCATGCGCACTCGGCACGCAGAATCTCAGCTTGCTGTGAGGCTAAAGTAAGCTGCGAGATTTGCGAACGGACGTCATCAAGTTCTCGACGTACAGCAGTAAGTTTCTCTGAATCAGCCTTTCGCGATTCTTCAATCGCATCACGGCGAGCCTTGCGAGGCAACCGCACTCTGAGCGCGAGCATAACCTCTGCGCTTCCTCCAAGACTCTTTGAGCTCGCGAGAGTTCACGCCGACGGCGTTCTTCCCTCGCTGATAAGCAATGCGTTCTTCACGACTTCGCGCGGCGGCTTGCGCGAAAGGTTTCGTGCCTGGACGCGGCGCCTCGGGACTCTTCTTCTGCAGCCCGTAAAGCCAAGCGAGCCTGGTTTCTTCGTCGCGCGCTGCACGCGCACGCCGCTCATTTCTCGCGTCGGCGGCTGGCGGCCTCGAGATCAACATCGGGCGCCTCGAGAGCCGCGTTTTTCAGGCGCTGCTGAGCATTTTCACGAGATTCGCGCGCCTGTTCTAACCGTTCTTGGGCACGCTAAGGGTTTCAGCGCGAGTCACGTCTCTAGCAGCGGGCAGCTCGGAAGGGCACTGTGAACGCGCGCAGCTTCCTCGCGCATCTTTGCTGACGTGCGTCTTCTTCACGAAGGGCTCAGAGCCTGATTCGGCGCCGCGAACTGCTAGGTCAAGTGCTGCGTTGGCACGTGTCAGTTCTTCTTGGGCGTGTCGCTCTTTCCTCCATAGCTGCGCTTGCCGCTGCCGCTGCTTCCTCATATTGCGCGCGAAGGGCAAGTGGTGAGGCGCTTTCTCGCCCGCAACCAACATCGACGTACGCGAGAGAACATCTCCCTGAGTCGTTGCAACGCGTTCAATTTCTGGGTATATAGTGCTGACGAGCTTCCTCCAAAGTCTCACACCCATGAACCCACGAGAAGAGCATCGACAAGCCCATCGAATGCTGTCGAAGTGACGAGGTCCTTTGCCCATGCACCTGCAAGGCCTCACAGTTTCGGCGCTTGTTGAGAATTCGATGCGTCGTCGACAAGAAGACGCACGCGGCCCTGAGCTTTTTGACGGCATCGGCAGCGGTCTGCCACGCATGTCTCTGGGGTATCGATGACCAGAGCATCAGCGAAAGGAGAAAGCAATTGCGCAATTGCGTTTTCATAGCCCGCACGGATGTGGAGTGCGCTGGGTAGATCACCCTTTGCACCGAGCACTCATACGAGGCGGTGCCGTCACTGGGAGTAAGTCGCTTGCGAGCGCGTCGCGGCGTGCCTCCCAGCGAGCTTCCGTTCTGCGCCGAGCATCGCGCTCGCACCGGAAGTTCATCGACCTTTTCGCGTGCTTCCTCTCGCTTTGCTTGCGCGATATTCAGGGCTTTCGAGGCAGTTGAATCGTTTTGGGGATCGCTTTCCGAACAGGGCTCGGCCCCGCGCGCAGCTTGAGCCTCGCGCTCTCGCGCCGCATCCAGTTGATGCGCCGCACGTTGCGCTTCCGATTGCGCAGCATCAAGACGTGATGCAGCCGAGGCCACCCCAGCACTCAGTCGTGCGCTTGCTTCGCGATAATCGGCAAGCAGACGATTTGCCTGCGCAAGGGCACGCTGGGCCTCGTCATCACGTTTTTCAGCCTCACCGCGCTGTCTTAGCGCCTGATCGACGCGTTCTGAAGCACTTTGCACGCGCTGAAGGATCTGCGCATCCTCATGGCTTGCTGCCTGCGCACGTTCGTCCAGAGAAGCTGGGTCTTCGCTTTGCGGTGCCAACTCTGGCTGAGAATGCGTCAATACTCGTTCGCGAGCAATCGTCATTGTCGCGTTGAGGCGTTCAGCGATTGCGGTGAGAGCTTGCCATTCTTCCATTGCCTGCGCGGCATGCGGATGGCGCTGCTCTTCCTCTGCTTCAATTCACGGATACGCGCCTGTGCACGTGCTTCTTCCTCTTGAAGGAGGCTAGCGTTCATGCGTGTGTGCCCGCGTCCTCGGAACCTCGACGAAGCTTGTCGCGAGCAATCACCAAATCATCAGCAAGCAACGTGCCTTCGCATCACGTACCCGCGCCTGAATGATCGACGCACGCCGGGCAATCTTGCCCTGACGGGCAAGCGGACGTAACTGACGTTCAATCTCACTGGTTAAATCAAGAACACGAACCAGGTTCTGATCCATATCTGAGAGCTTTCGAAGCGCGCTCTTTCCGCCTGCGGTGCTTGAGCACGCCTGCTGCTTCTTCAATGAAGCCACGTCGTTCCTCAGGAGTCGAGGACAAAATCGTATCCAGTTGGCCCTTGGCCGACAATGACATGCATCTGTCGGCCCATACGCGGTCCGACAGGAGCTCTTGAATATCTAAGAGCCTAGCGGGAGTTCCATTGATGGCGTATTCACTTCCACCTCCGCGAAAGCGTGCGCGAAAGTAGTGACCTCGGAATAGTCAATGGGAGAAGACCATCTGAATTGTCAATGGTGAGATCGACTTGGAGCACGCCCTAATCCGGCTCGGCCAGATGTGCTGCGGCGAAGATCACGTCCGCCATATTGGCACCACGAAGAGCTGCCCCTGCCCCCATCACCCAGGCAAGAGCATCAACGACATTAGATTTGCCGGAACCATTCGGACCGACGACACAGGTAATCCCCGGTTCAAGGCGAAGAGTCGTTGCGCTAGCTGAAGGACGGAATCCTCCGGGGACAGGGTTTTCAGGTGCACGAGACCCAGCCTAAAAGCTTCCTGGAGGTTTTCAGCGGATTGATTGATCAATCGCGTGCCACCCTCAGCAGCATATCGCGGTGCAGTTCCAGCGCTTTGTCGCAATCAGGCCCCTGAGCGCGAACATGGACGTGCTCACCATGACGTACTCCCAGGGACATAATTTCAAGAACAGACGAGGCATCGACATCGTTGATCCACACCTGGACGTCCAAGGATGCGAGTGCACGGACAAGAAGAGCGGCCGGACGTGCATGTAAGCCTGCAGGATCAGTGACAACCATATCGGCTTCGCGAAACTTCTTCGATGCATCAAGGGATGAAAGAACATTCGAATTCGCATCAAGGCTCACGCTAGTGATCTGCCCAAGTTCACTGCGCGCTCTACCCGCCATATCGATGACGCTCTGATAGGCAGCTGCAGCAACTTGACGAAGTCCCAATCCGCCTCGTGCAGCAACAGCTGCAGCCATTGTGCCCTCAACAAGTGGTGCATTGATGCACATGCAGTCTTTTTGATCGCCCGGGTTCAAGGACCGTCTGGGCCACCATGGTTGCTGAGCAAGGTCACACATCAAAAGAACACCCCTGCAGCATTCTTCATCACCTGGTTTGTGAACCTGCGCCAAAGCGCGATCGAGCGCGTTTTCTACTTTGTGCATGGATGTCCCCAAAGCACCAGTGTCATCTCCAGCCGCGATCTCAAAGTGAACATCGGGGGCCATCTGCGTCGCGAGGTCAACGACTCTCTTTGCCAGTTCATGGCTGTGAGAAATGATCACAAAAGAAACACGCGCCATTGGGGTGTCCTATTCTTCAGCGGCAGCGCGCGCTGCCTGCATGATGATGATTGCGGATGAAACGGCACCCGGGTCTAGATGCCCAACGGAACGTTCACCCAGGTAGGATGCGCGCCCCTTCAGAGCCTTCATTCCTTCGGTGAGGGTAGCGCTGCGCTGCGCAGCTTGGGCAGCGCGGAGAGAACCTCATCAACAGAGGCACCTTTCTCACACGCATCGCGAGCGGCATGAGCGGCAGGAAGCCACGCGTCAAGCATGGTCTTATCCCCGGCCTCGGCATTCCCTCAGGTGGGACAATACCTTCCACATGGCCTCACAGGAGGGCAATTGTTTCGCTGGCGCCAAGGTCGGGATGCTCTGCAATGGCGCGGACCTCGCGAAGGAAGGCCGGTTCCATACAGTGGACCTGAGGCCCCGCCAACGTGAGCAAGCAAGGTCTTTGCGACCAGGGTGAGCCCTCGTCAGAGGGGAGGCAGGGAGCCCGCTGTCCAAGGAGTTGACGAACCTGCAGAGAAGCCACGCGTGATATTGATGCCGTGGTCACCGTCACCGATCTGTCGGTCAAGTTCGGTCAGTCGTTCTTCATCTCGAAGCAAAGCGGTGGCACAAAGGTCCATCCATTGCTCGAGCCATTGTGTGTTGATGGTGGTCATTATTCACTCCATGAGGAGGCAAGTGTCGGAGCATCGTAAAGGCTAAGGATATCGGGATTTGCGCGCATAAGTGTGATTGACAGCCCGTCCATGTCCGCACTGGTGACGAATCGTCCAACTTTGCTGCGCGCAATACTCATACCTAGGCCTTCTGCGCGTTCATTGACGCTCAAGCGCGCTTTCAATGTCATTGGGGTCTGCCTGTCCAAGATCGTTGACCAAAACGATCGGGGATCATCCGGGGGAAAGTTTGGAAAAAGACTTCATCGACGCAGTGCTCAATCACTTCGCGGCGCTGCGAGAAGTACGACGATCTCCCCTCTCGCCGTGGATCCCCACTCCCAGCTCGGCCTGTCCTGCGGGGATATCGTAAACGGGAATACCCTGCTCATATGAGGGAGCACGGAATGCGACGCCGTAGCTGACAATGGATTCACTGATTTGATTGGCAAGCGAGACGAGTTCTTCACCGTGTAGTCAGCCAGGCTGCAGCGCCCAGAATTTTCTCATAGAGCAGGGGTCCTCGCATCCCGCGAGCAGCCCTGGGAGATACCTCTCGAGTCGCGCAATCGTCACAGAACGCGAATGAGCGCATTCAATCCCTGAAAGCCGCCAGTTCCGCAGCCAACTCAAAATTCAATACATCGCCGGTGTGGTTCTTCTTTGCCAACGCAAGAACCCTATTGACGCTCGGTTGTTGACTTCTTCCATCAACTGGGCGATGTCGGGTGCTGAGGGTGATGTAAACGAGGCCCCGTCACGCAGGCGTGAAGCATTCCAGGGCAACAGTCCGGAGTCAGAGGCTCATGTCCGCCACCGCCACCGGAAATGAAACGCGAGGGCAGGGTGAGAATCTGAGTGACGGTGATGACAACTGCGATTCAGTCAACCGTATCCACCCTTTGATCACGGGACTCGCTTCATAATACCCGCGTACATCCTGAAAATACCAGGGCATTCAGTGAAACTCAGGTGTTCAGGGGCGAATATCCATTAATCGCAAAACCTCGCCGGCTAATAAAACCGAGACCGAAGACGACACTTGCACAGGTGCACTTTTCATCTCAGATTCACCAAGGTTCACTGCGGTCGCAATTGCTTCGAGGATGTCTTCTTGAACATCCGCGGTCGGAGCACTTCGCGTGCGATCTGTGCAATTTCTTCTGCAGGCTTGGCGCGGAGTCTGGCATCTGCGTGATAACGATGGAATCCAGATAGGTTCGACTCACCGAGAACTCCCTCGATATCCTATCATTGCGGTACGCCGACCACGCGCTCGAAGTCAAGGCCGCGATCGACTCACCCAGAGTGTGTGCGCCCGCGGGGTTGTGCGCGGCGTCAACGATAATCGTCGGCGAGTGACGCACGACCTGAAGGCGCCCCGGCGACGTGGCGCTCAGCATTCCAGCCTCGACAACCTTGGCGTCTAGCGCACGACTCCCATGAAGGGCCTCAACCGCTGCGATGGCAGCTGCGCGTCTTGCCTGGTAATCACCGAAGAGGACAAATACGTCCCGTAGACCTGCGGCGGGTGTACGTACGGTGATCATCTGCGCGATTCAGCTGACGATCCAGGACTTCATAGTCCCTGCTCAAGGCAACAAATCGCATCGACCTGGGGCGGCGCGCATCTTCAATGACGCGGAGAGCTTCTTCTTGTTGCTTAGCAACAATCACGATCTGTCCAGGCTTGATAATGCCTGCTTTTTCTTCCGCAATTTCACGAATTGTCGAGCCCAGCCATTTTTCGTGATCGATCGCGATGGGCATGATGACACCAACACCGGCATCGATCACTTCGTTGCATCCAGCGACACCCATACCAACCGACGACGGCAGCATCGACGGGGTGATCGTGGCATACCGCGAAGGCCGCGTGACAGTAAAGACTTCGAAGAAAGACAGTTTCGTCCCATCAGTTTCGGCGTGGGCACGGTCAACCATCTCGATGTAGGGTGCAATATCCTCCCACGTGCGAACGAATTCATCGGGAGAAATTGACTCACCTTCGATCGTGATGCGCTCACGAACATCAACCAGATGCGGCGAGGTAAAGCGACGGTACAGCAAAAAGCACCCAGGAGCGCATCGATCATGCGGGTCGTGGAGTCTTCCATTCGTTCCGGTGATGTGGACGCTGGGGTAGCTATTTTGAGGGTCACCCAAGATGTCAGGGGTTTCGGTCACGCGGTCAAGGGTTGGCTGAACCTGATGCTCAGGAACGCGAGCGATGATCTGCTGGTAGATTTCTTCAACTCGCCTCGGGACTGCTGCTGTGTGTGAGGCATCGTCAAAGGGCTCGCCGCGGTGCGCATCTTCTGCACGGCGTTCAGCCAGCTCTTCCTCCCAGTCCTCCACCCCACTGCGGTGGTCGCCTTCGAGCTCAGCAGCAATAGGATCCGGACCCAGAGCATGGAGTTCAGGGCCAAAGCCTCCAGGGCAAGATCACGTTCGTCACTTCTTCTTGCTGATCGTCGCCGACGGATTCTTCATCATCAACGCGATCAGCTTCTTCAAGGTAGGGAATAAGATCTGCGGGAATCGTGCCGTGAGCTGGGTGTCATCTTCCGCACGCGCTGCGCGTGTTTCCTCGTTTGGATCGCGTGAAGAACGATTCGCCAGCCATGAGTCCTCCTTGCTTAGCCCTCGCGCGTGGTCGGTGAGTGGTCGCGCTGGGCTTCGTTTGAGCTGAGTAAGCTGCGCCTGCATTCATCGACGAGGCCGCACAGGCGCTGCGCGCTGCAGACGCGGTTCGCTCACTGGCGTTCACATTTCATTCGTCCCTCCCACACGCAAGAATTCGCCGCGCTAACTAAGGCGCTTCCGGACACATTCGAAAGAGGAACCTTTTTACAGACGATGTTTTGAAGCATAAACTTCGACAAGTTTGGCAATGAACTACAACAGATCGATAAGGACGACATGTCTCAATTCACCCAAATTCCGCTTTCTCCTGCCCCTCATGATTCCCTGCCCTGCTAAGGACAGTACCAAGCACCCCAGGCTCCCCCAGACGCCCGGGAAAAGAGGCAGCGCTGGAGCATGGATTGCTGTTGCTATCGTCTTAGCCATCATCTGGCGGCTTCTTCCTGATGCGAGCACTTACCCGCAGTGGTTCATCGAACTCACGTCTGGTCCTTCATCATCGGCGTCAAGTACTCCGACTCCTACTGTCGTCTTACCGACGAGGGGATCACTGTTGAGATCACTACGGAGAAGTCGAAAGGCGTGTCGAAAAGCGGTAGACGAATCCGGAAAGATGGATACCACCACCATCATCAAGACGCGCTCCGTGAGGAACCAGGGCAAAACCGAGAGTGGGGACTTGAAATATACCTACACCGCTTCCCTCACCGGAACTGCTAAGGGCGCAGCAACTGAGAGCACCTATGAGGTCACCTGTTCCGTCGTTAATCCCCACGACACGTACAAATATTTTGTCGACGGAGATCCAAGCATCACTCCCGACCCGGCTTCATCCCACTGACCCTTCACGAGAAGGTTCATGATCGAGACGAACCTTGCTACAGACCTAACGTGCTTCTTCGCGAAGCGGGTAGGAGTGCAACAGAACCTTTCAGGGCCTCGCGTCCGGGAACCAAACGTCCTCAGACACATACCCTTCTTCGGCGACCTCAAGCTCACGAGATCAGGTAGTTTCTTCCACGAAGAAGCGCGTCGCTGACTTCGCTGCTTTGCGCATCAGCAGAAAGTTTGCACAGGTCGACCAATTCCTCAGGATCTTCATCGAGGTCGAAGAGCTGTTCGACTCCCCAAGTAGAGAACCACACATACTTGTAAGAATCGAAACGAATCCACTGTATCGATTGGTCAAACAAGTAATGCTCGCCGTGAAGGTACTCTCTCACGGAACTTCACCATCGGCCTCGGCAATCAGGGGAAGGACAGAGCGCCCCTCAACTCCTCGGGGATCTCAACTCCCGCAACGTCCAGCAGGTCAGCATCACGTCACGGATCTCAACCACACTGTCTACGCGCGCTCCGGGGGCGATCCCCTCACCGTGACAAGATAAAGGGAACGTGCGAGGAGGCCTCGTAAGGGTAACCTTTTCGCCACAAACCGTGATCGCCCATCATATCCCCGTGATCGGAGACGAATGCGATCACCGTATTTTCAGCCAGTCCAAACTCCCCCAGCGTCTGGATGAACTTGGAAATCTGGGAATCAATGTGCGTCATGTGCCCGTAGTAGCCGGCGCGCGCAAGCCTCACGTCCCGCTCACGATAGTGAGCAGCTAGGGCGGTTGATCCCAATCCCTCTCTCTTCGCTCATCAGTTCATCCGACCAATTGTCCTCGCCCGGAAGAGTGAGCTCTTCCTGGTCATAACTGTCGAAAGCCCAATGCGGCGGGTCAAGCGGAGCGTGCGGACGTTGGAAGGACAGGTAGAGGAAGAAGGGACAGGTGGGGTCACGCCGATACAGCCACTGTGTTGCCTCGGTGACAACCCAATTCGTGGTGCAGTTTTTCCGCTTTATCCAGGGACGCGCAACCATCGAATTACATTTCGAGGCCATTATCGATGTAGTCCTCAGCGGCACCCGCGCCTTCTTGCTCACGAAGCCACGTCAGGTAGTCGTCGTACATACGCGAATCGCGCTCGCGGTGACGCGAGTAGTGAAGATAGCCATCGTGCAAAATGACATCATCAAAACCAATACGACCGCGCTCTGGCCAGTAGTGCATTTTGCCGATCGCCTGAGTCTGCTACCCGGCATCGCGAAGTGCTCCGGGGAGCGTAACCGGCATGTCGAAAGTAATTCCGTCCTGATAGCCGATTCGACGGTGCGTCGTTGGGGCGGTCCCGGTCATGAGCCCCATCCGAGAAGGAACACAGGTGGGGCGCCGCATGCCTGCGTCATCTGAGCTCTCCCCAGCTAGGCTGATCAAGATAGGGGGTGCGCACGTCGGGATGTCCAAGAATCGACAGGCAATCCCCCCTCCATTGATCAACGGCAATGAGGACGATATTCGGATGGTTCTCACTCACGGTTACTCCTACTTGATACCCGTCATCGCGATGCCCTGAACGATGTGCTTCTGCGTGAGGACAAGAGATAAGCATTATCGGGGATAAACAGCATGAGAGATCCATTGCCGTCAGGTTCAAGCGGTGAAAGATTCACCTTAAAGATTGATAGTCCAATAGTAATTGTTCGTATCTCCAGCGAGCTGGTCGCAACCGCGCGGCCACAGGAACTCACATTCATCTGGGAAAAACGAAGTGAACAATCCGAGAATCGTCAGTGCGGGTTTGCACTGCGGGAGAACAATCGAACGGTAGATCCTTAGTTTCATTGGCCCCGTCCACGGGCCGCCTCGATCAAAAGTCGGGCACGCCCGCAAATGAACTGGCGCATGAGGAAGATCGAGAAAAGCACTCATAAGGAATGTATGACCAGACCCTGATAGGTATCAAGCCATCCGATCTGCGAGAAACTCACATAGAGCGGGATCCATACGCACGAAGAGCGGGATCATCATGGTCGACAAGATCGCAATGAAGAAGACCTGTTTACCCGGGAAATCAAACTTTGAAAACGTATCCGACCAGCGGGAGCGAAAACGATGTGCGCAGCAGGTAATCGTACCGCGACCAGGATCGAGTTAACGAGGAAACGACCAAAGGGTGCCGCCGCAAAAGAGCCTCCCAATGTTCTCCCATTGCCATTTCGCAGGATCAACACGCTGATCCACCTGGAAACTTGCGTCGGATTGAAAAGCCAAAGAAATCATGCGTACAGCAGCGGGCAACAGCGATCGCGGCAGCAATCCAGATGAAGATCAGTGAAACCAGGCGGCACCCGGAAGAGCTCTTCGTCAGCGATGCTCTTCTCTTTTGATGACTGCCGAGGCCGGGGGTGGGGTTGAGCGCACATCATAGTGCTCTTCCTTCGTCCCGTCCGAATCTGGATCGAGACAACCATAATGACTGCCAAGAAGGCGAAGCTCATGGCAGAGGCGTAGCTCCAAGTTTCCACTCTGGAAGGTCTCACGGTAGACCCGGTAGACGTACAAGCTCGTGGCATTTCCTGGGCCCGCCATTGGTCACCAAGTACTGGGAGGCCAAATTGCTGGAGCGTTGGAAATCATTCTGACCAGACCGACGAAAGAGCGTCGTCGGGCAAGGAGTGAAGGGTCAAGGACCAGAAGCGCTTCAGGGGATGCACCATCGAGGCAGCGCGGCCCTCGTAAATCTGAGGATGATGCCCTGCAAGCCAGCCAAGAAAAGCAGCATGAGTAGCCGGCTTCTGCCACACCGTAATCCCTGACAAGGGCTGCCAAAGGGCGGGTGGTCAGCCACTGCTGGGTGGAAGGCAGGCTGGAGAGCACCGAGTTCAAGATACCCGTCGTCGGGTCCAAAGATATTGCGCCACATCAAGCCAACGATGGCCACCGAGGTCATGGGGGTCAGGATCATCGTGCGTGCAAGGGTGCGCCCACGGAATTTCTGGTTGAGGATGAGAGCCAGAGCAAGCCCACGCAGGCACCCAAAATCAGTGCGAGGCCGCGTAGATCAGGGTGACTCTGAAGGCGTGTTGGACCTCTGGGTCACGGATGATCGAGGAATAGTTCTTCCATCCCACGGGTCGCAGCGTTGTAAAGCCGCGCAAGGACAGCTGAAATTCCTGGATCAGCGCCAGAACATGAAGAGAACGAAGTAGATGACCCGCGTCAGGGAAGAGATACGCAGTCGCGCTTTGGCGATGCGCGCATCCTCCCCGACGCCCTCGGTTCCGAGTCGAGACGGACAGCGAGTTACTGCTTCTGTAGTCCAGCAACCGTGGTCTCGTAGGGTCTGGACCTGAGCAGCCAAGTCCTTTCCGTTGAGGATGATCTCTTCGTACATCACCTTGCGAGCGTCCGAGATCTCGCGGCGTTTTCGTTACCCCAGAATGCCTTGTCGGGGGTCGAGGCGTATTCACGCGACTTAGCAACGACGGAAGAATCAGATCGTTCTTCACAACGTCAGAGTTCGCACACTTACGCGACATTGCCATTCCGGTCTCAGCGGTGACAGCTTCTTGGACCTTGAGGCTGGTCATGTCCTTGATGAGCTGCCATGCGAGCCTCCGCGTTCTGCGACTTCGAGGATCATCATGCCCGAGCCGAGCCAGTAGTGTCTTCTGGACATCACCCTTGAGGGGTTCACCGACAGTCAGCAGGAAGTTCGGGTCTTCCTGCGCACTGCTGCAATATCCCAGGGACCGGTGAGATGAAGCCGGCTGCTTGAGGTGAAAACCTTACGCGGTGCGGCGTAGTCGTTCGAGGCGACGAACCGGGGCCAGCTTGTCCCTTGTAGATCAGGTCGTACTGGAACCGTGCTGGCTTGGTTGCCTTGGCTGCGGGAGTCATGGGCCGTTGCCATCCTTGATGAAGGTGACTCCGGCCTGCATGAGGAAGGGAACGGTGTAGGAAGCGTCGTTGTTGAGTCAGACCGTATTCAACGCCGACTCCTGAATCTTCTGAGGCTTCATGCGTTCATTCAGGTCTTGGCACAGGACGCCGGCCTTATCCATCATTTTCCTTGTTTCCGAAGACGAGGCCGCCCATGGTCACGTGGAGGAATGCCGTAGGGCTCTTGCTCGTCGGCCTGACGGTTTTGCAAGGCCTGATTCCGACAGTCATCGAGGAATCCGGGTTCCTTTTTGGAGGAAGGGATCCAGGGACATGATGTTGCCGTTCGCACCCCAGCGAGGGACCACCAGCCGCCGCTTTTCTGACGAGGTCAGGAGTCTGGCGGAGAGGAAGTCGGCGGTGAGCTTTTGCTGCAGGTCGCCCCACTGGTAGTACTGCACGTTGATCTTGACGTTGTGTTCCTTCTCAAAAGCCGCGAAGGTGTCGGTGTAAGCCTTGTAATCGCGGCCTGCCGACATGTAGATCAGGATTTCTTTACCGGTGCGATCGCCCTGAATTCCCAGCGACTGCGAGGAATCACTCGAGGAACCAGAGGATCGCTGTCCAACTCCACCAGGAGTTGAACAGCGCGTGCAGAGAAGCGGCCATGGCAAAAGCCGCGCATACCGACAGAGTGCGGCTGAGCCGCTTAGAAGAGCTGTGTCGCATCGTTGCGCTCCTTATGTTCTTTCTCGTTTAGTGCGTCGTCCCTCGGGGCATGTAGTGCCAACGAAGGGTCAGCGTTGTCGACCCGGTTCTTCACCGCTGAGTGTGGACAGTAGCGACCGCGCTATCCGAGGCTGGTTGTCGAGGCCAATTGTGGACAGTGCGGGGGTGAAGGTCGCCGCCATCGACGGAGGCGCCTGTGCCGATGATTTGAGGTCATCGGGAATTGCAGTCTCCGCATTGAGTCGCTGCAAGGACTGCGCCAATGGCAACTCGGTCAGAATCGCAGCCTACCGCATCAGGGTCCTCCTGACCGGTGAAAATCGTGGTGACGCACTGGAAAGCAGAGGGAATGCTCCCTCTGTGTACGCCAAAACTTCGGGGCACCAGCCGCGAATCACTGAGGAATTTCGTGTACGCGTGCCAGCGCGGTTCGTTTTCAAGTTCTTCGGCATTACGACGCTGGGTGAGGTAGGCGGTCTTCTTCGCTCCCCATTGACGAGGCCGCTGAGAGCTTTGCGTGATCCCGCGGTTTCGTCAATGGTGACCCTGATGTGGGAGGGCGCTGGAGGAAGGGTGCCAAAGATCATGGTGGGGAATAGGTGGCGTGGGCAGCAGGTCCGATGAGCGCCTTGGCGCTGGTGGGATTACAGGCAAGGCATGCGCTGTCGTAGAGCCCGCACGACAGAGCGTTGACGATCTGTTGTTCTTCGCCGATGCGCACCGGGATCGATACCAGGTGGAGATTTTCTTCTTCGAGACGTGCATTCGCATGCAGTTGGAATCTCTCGACGAAGCGGTCCATGGGAGGAGTATAGAAAAAGCAGATTGTGCGCGTGGCGCCGGACTTCAGGAGGAGCCAAGGATTGAACGAGTGTAGCCAAGGCTTCGAGCGGCCTCGTGAACCTTCTTTTGGGTCGCAGAAGTAAACGCGTCTGCTCGACTACCGCTGAGGATGAGTGAAGCGGTAGTCAGTGAAACTCCAGCGTTTCGCGCAACGTCGACAAGTCGGACCCGTGAGGCCATGTCGATACTGTAGCGTGCGACGCAGGGGAAATAAAACGTTTTTCTAAAACGTTATAAATCTGTTACTGGCGCACAGTTAGGCCTTTTCCTCGCGGATACAGATTGATAGAATTCCCCATATCTCAAAGGCAAAGCCCAAAGGAGGGCACTCATGGGTATCTGGATTGGGGATGCACGCAAGTTCGAAGAGCTGCGCGAAGAAAATGAGCGCTTGAAGGAGCGAGTTGCAATCTCGAACGACTCTTAAAAAGCCTCCGGAGAAGCCATCGATCTAGCACTGAGTCCATCTGAACGCGCACTGGTGCTAGATGGACGCAAGCTCGAGGCCGTCAAGGCCTACAGAGATCGCACCGGCGTCGGCTCCAAAGACAGCGAAAGAAGCTGTCGACGCGGTTCAATAACGCACCTGTAATGAGGCGCACTATCGCTTGGCGCTGAGCACCACTCACGATTACAACGCAAAGAGGCGGGCCACACATCTGTGTGGCCCGCCTCTACGATCTTCAGCGCTGAAAGCGCTCAGACTCAGTGCTTGGAGACGCTCACAGCGAGCTTCTCCCCTGCCTCAACCGACACGGACAATGCCATGAGTCTCGAGGCAATCGTGTCCTTCCAGGTCTCGACATCGCTCACGTGATCGGAGGGAACCGTCAGCGTCAGATCGATACGGTCTGCGATGTAGCAGGCCGGCGTTCTTACGCTCGTCCTGAACAGCGCGAACGACGTCGCGGGCGTAGCCCTCGGCCTCGAGCTCGGGGGTCAGCTCCGTATCGAGAACCACGAAGGTGCCCGACGGCAAAACATCTGCAACCTGTCCCTCAGCGGCGTCCACGAGGTGGACACGGAGAACATGTCGCCCGTGAGCACCAGCGGCGCCCCATCCAGCTCGACGGAGGGAAAATGGCACTCGCCGTCCACGACCTCCCACTCACCGGACTTTGAGCCTTGAACAGCTGGCTGGCTCGTCAGCTTACGAACCGAGGGATCGAAAGCACGCAGGTTGAGCGCAAGCTCGGTGCGCACGCTCAGCCTGATGTCTGCGGAGAAGTGAAAACAACGGACTTGACGTTGACCTCCGGAAGCGATGAGATCCGCGAAGGGTTCCAGTTCCTTGTAATGCTCTGAAACGACCTGCAGGGACTCAAGAGGCTGACGCACGCGAAGCTGGTGAGTCTTACGCAGGGCGTGAGCAGCGGAGACGACGGAACGAACCTCATCCATGGCCTCGACAAGCGCAGAGTCAGCCACGACCTCGGAAATCACGGGGAAGTCCACCAAGTGCACGGACTCACCACCGGGTCAAACCGCGCCAGATTCCCTCTGAAAGCAGCGGCAGCAAGGGGCTGCCAACTCCATAAGGGTCACCAAAGCGGTGTAGAGGGCGTCGAATGCTGCACTGTCCTCATCCCAGAAACGCTGACGCTGAGTACGCACGTACCAGTTCGTCAGGACGTCCAGGTAGTCACGGATCGCGTCGCAGGCACCGGCAACGTCATAGGCGTCCACGCACCTCGAACGTCCTCAGCCAAGGAGCGGGTATGAGCAAGCAGGTAGCGATCCATCTCAGGGCAGAGCATCGACAACCGATTGATCTGACAGGTCAAGACGCTATGGCCTCGTAGCCCTCCCCTGCTGTACGCACCGGCGTACAGGGTAAAAGAAGTAGTAGGTGTTCCAGATCGGCAGGAGCACCTGGCGAACCGTATCGCGATCGACTCTTCCTTAACCATGGAGGTTTCCGCCGCGCACGACCGGGCTGGACATGAGGAACCAACGCATGGCATCGGAACCATACTTGTCGAAGACCCTCGGCTACGTCCGGGTAGTTACGCAGGGGACTTTCGCTCATCTTCAGGCCGTCGTCACCAAGAACGATGCCGTGGGAGACACAAGAGCGGAACGCGGGGCGATCGAAGAGCGCGGTCGCAAGGACGTGCAGCGTGTAGAACCAGCCGCGCGTCTGACCGATGTACTCGACGATGAAGTCGCCCGGGTAGTGGTTTTCGAACCACTCCTGGTTTTCGAAGGGGTAGTGCACCTGCGCGAAGGGCATCGAGCCGGACTCGAACCAGCAGTCGAACACGTCGGAGATACGACGCATGGTCGACTTGCCTGTCGGGTCGTCCGGGTTCGGCGGGTGAGCTGATCAATGAAGGGACGGTGAAGTCCGTGACCTTCACGCCGAAATCAGCTTCCAGCTCTGCAGCCGAGCCGTAAACATCGGTAGCGCGGGTATTGCGGATCGTCCGATACCCACACGGGGATCGGCGCACCCAAGCGGTTACGCGAAATCGACCAGTCGCGAGCGCCCTCCAGCCACTTGCCGAAGATGCCGTCCTGATGTGCGCGGGAGTCCAGGTGATCTTCGTTGAGCTCGACCATGCGATCACGGATCTCGGTCACGCGAACGAACCAGGAAGACACAGCCTTGGCGACAAGCGGCTTGCGGCAGCGCCAGCAGTGCGGGTGAAGCGCACGTAGGGACTTTCGCGAACCAGCACGGCGCGAATTTTCAGGCGCGCGACGCGCGATCAGTCCGCCTGCTCGCGCAGGTCTGCCACGACGTAGCGGTTCGCATCAAAATCTGCATGCCCGTAATCGGGGACCTCGAGGTGAAAACGTCCGCCCTCGTCGATGGGCAGGAACCACACCGATTCCGTATTCATGCAGGTCCACATATCGTCTTCACCGAATGCGGAGCCTGGTGGACCAGACCGGTACCATCCGTGGTCGTCACGTAGTCGGCAGCGATGATCGACCAACCGTTAGAGCTGGGCGCTGCAGCCTTTCGGCACGATTTCCGAGTATCAAAAGAAATCGTAGATCGGGTGGCAGTGAAGCTGCATGTCCCGCGTCATGCAGGCGGCGAGACAACCTGCGGGTCCTCACCCGGTTCGCTGGCGTAAGCGGAAACCAGGTCACCACTTGCAATCAGCACTCGCTCCTGCCAAGTTGCCCGCGCGATCGGCGGCAAACCTGAACCCGGGACGTAGTCGATCTGCGGACCAACAGCGATGGCCTCGTTCGAGGGAAGGGTCCACGGCGTAGTCGTCCAGATCAGTGCCAATTCGGGACGCTCGAGTCTTCGCGCAGTTTCTTTTCCAAGCGGCAGACCGGACGGTAACGGTGTTATCAGTACGATCCCGATAAACATCGCTCGTCCATCTTATGAGCTCGTGGTTGCTCAGCGGTGCGGTCATGCCAGCAGTAAGGAAGAACGCGGTAACCTGGTAGGCAAGGCCCTTGTCGTAGAGCACAGCATGATAACACAAGACCGATTCCGTGGAGACACATCCGTTAGGTCTTGTGAGTCGTTATCGAGCGTCCACCCAGCGGCCTGACGGGTAACGTGCTCTTCCATTCCTTGGTGAAGCGAAGCACCGAGGACCGGCAGGCCGCATTGAAGGCCTCGATACCGATTCCGCCGACGTAGCGCGTGATCTCGGTGACGTCTTCGATTCCCAGCTGACGTTGTGCTTCAAGTTCTGCGGGAAGACCGTGGGTGCCTCCAGCCGACGGCGTTCAACGTGGTGTCCGCCGGAGCATGGTCTGGTGACGACCGACAGCGTCCTTGATGTAGCCGGTCAGCAGGTGACCGTAGTGCGGAGGCCGCCGCAAGGCGCCGCCGTGAACACAAAATTCGTTCTGACCGCCCTTGCCGGCGGGACGGCGAGTAATGGATTTACGGAAGGTGTCATCAGCGGCCCAGACCAGGTGCGGGAATCCTCCCTTCCATCTGAGGGAAGGACGGGCTTGAATCCACTTGCTCATACGCGATGGCGCGCGGGTAGAAGCCGTGCTTCGACCATGTTTCGTCCTGTGCGTCGCGGGTCCACGGGACGAGGATCAGCGCTGCCGATCTGCGGTACCACCCGCGCTTGCTGGGCGCGCTGCAGCACGCTCGTGACTGGCTGTGACGGGCTTGCCGTTCGGTCTCTACTGACGCGTGCAACACCGCGCCCGTTCTTCCGAACGCTCAGCGATTCCTGCAAATGTAGCCGTAGATCAACGCCTGTTCCAGTCTGCCGATCGCAAGTACATGCACACATGGCACAACCATCTCACTGTGGACACAAAAATGAGACTCAGCACGTCGCGACAGAGTAAATAGAGACAATGGCACGCAGCCCGCCCACCCAACAAGAAAGAAGGCACTATGGACATTTCCCGCCCTCGACGGCGGTCACAGCGCTCGTATGCCTTTGCTTTGGTGTGTGCCCTATCGCTTTCTAAGAGGCATTGACCGCAGCGGGATCAATTTTCCGTATGATTTGCAATCTTTTCGGGATCACGCTTCCAGTCTTTACCTTCTTGGCGATCAGTTCTCTGATTGCCGCCGCGATTGAGGTTTTCCTTTCCCCTCATCGCATGGCGCGCATTTTCCCCACGAGTGCATGCGTTGCCGTTGCTTCCTTGCTTTCGCCCACTCCGCCCTTCTTCCCGTCTGCGATTGCTCAGCCGTTCTCCTTTGCACGCACCCTGCTCCGCCGAGTGCCTTCCTCCGCGCACTGTTTTCATCATTCTTTTTGCGGCGCCATCCATCAACCCGCTTGTCCTCTTTTCAACGTGGTATGCGCTGGCCCTTCACTGAAAAGCGGTATCGCCCGGAGTGGTGGCAGCCGTCATCTGCACCGCATTAATTGCTACTTTTGCTCAGCATCGCTACGCCGTCTTTAACAGCCGTTTTACGTCAGAGCGAGTCGGATGACGCCTGTGATTGAAACCAGATGGACGCGGCGTCTCACGCAGCACACAGACTACGCTGAGGGCGATTTCTTCATTTTCTTCCGCGTCTGCCCCCGGCCTCCCACGCGTTGTGCCCTATATGCCGATCAGGCTGCACTCTCAGCGCAGCTCCGGGGCTTCTCCCTGCCTGGGCTTTGCTGACGGGACATACTTCCCATACGTCTCCATCGCCGTAGCGATGCTGATGGCTTCTCATTCTCTCTCAGTGGTTCATCATCCGATGCGATCGTCGCGCGCGAGCATGACAAAGTCGTTTCCCCAGGAGCACCTTCAGACGGCCTTCATGCTCATGGGCCCCATGCTTCGATGTGAAGGGCGTCTTCATGTTGTCAGCGGTGTTCGACGGCGATTTTACTGCTTCGCATCTGCACAAACATCACCGCCGTTGTTGCACTGGCGGGTTTTTATCTTGACCTGGTGGGGGTTTGGGAGGTGCATCGTGAGGGACCCGCGCTTTGGTGTTTGTGCTTGCTGCAGCAAGCTTAGTGTTCCTCTCGAGGGCGATGGGTCTACTTCTTCCGCCTCGTTTCCTTCCGCTCATCATTTTCTTTTGTGTGTTGTCTTCGCCTCAGGGCCATCGTCGATCTTCTCTTGCACGCAGGCAGGAAAAACACGCTCACAGAACACGACGCGAATGCGGCTTATCTTCTCATTCCAGTCATTGCCTGGTCCCTACCTTTCTCACTGGCCCCTTCAAACTGCTGGGTCCAACGAACTCAGCGACTGCACTGCCTCACAGGCGCCTGTCCCTTCAATCTTCAGATTCTGCTACTTCCGAGCGCGCAGTTCCCACGCCGACCGCGTGATCGACACAAATAATTACTACGAGAGCGTCACCGATCTGGTGACTCACCCCGATCAATGGGATGGGAGCCATCGAGGTGGCGGTTTGCATGCTACCCAGATAAAGCCTCTTCAGAGGCAGATGCCACCTTTGGTCCGGATGACGGCCTCGGTTTATCCAGAATGACCATGCTGGTGCTGCGCAGCTGATGCTTATGCCTTAGCCTTTTGCACGTAATATTACATCTTCATTCGTGCCTGCAGCAGATCAATCGGGTTCGCATCCAGGGGACCTTGGAAGTTCGCAATCTCGAAAGCCCCCACCTATCTGAAGGCAACGATACGATCTACTCCCGTTGATCCGCCCGATACCCCCTTCGTCTACGAAAAGAAGTAGGGCGCACAGGCGCATGGTAGCGTCGAGCACCCTACCGGGGTCCCTCGTTACTTAGAAGAGGATCAG